>MDSZ01131362.1_pt1 | contig 10180 bp, 12 predicted proteins | sample 811201 | NCBI WGS metagenome assembly MDSZ01 (sample SAMN05326647, study PRJNA326480) | marine metagenome | isolation source: seawater | place: Indian Ocean: North | collected 2010 | reverse complement strand
GTAAATTTAATTTCTTTTATCATTATTGATCACTGATATTAGTAATATAATACTTAATATTTAATTTTAAAGTATGAAAAAATACTCAAAGATAGGTTTATTTAAAAGTAAAGGTAGGATAATTAAAGAGTCTATATCTAAATATAGAACGCCATTTCAAAGAGATAGAGATCGCATAATACACAGCGCATCCTTCAGAAGATTAAAACATAAAACTCAAGTATTTGTTAATACAGAAGGGGATCATTATAGAACTAGGATAACACATTCAATGGAGGTAGCTCAAATAGCACGTTCAATAACAAGATATCTAAATTTAAACGAAGATTTGGCTGAGACTTTAAGCTTAGCCCATGATCTTGGTCATACACCGTTCGGACATGCTGGAGAAGAGGCTTTAAATGAAGAGATGTATCAATATGGAGGTTTTGACCATAATTTACAAACTTTAAGAATTGTTATGTTTTTAGAAAATAAATATCTTAAATTTAAAGGATTAAATCTTTCAATTGAAACACTCGAAGGTCTAGTAAAACATAATGGGCCAATAGAAAATTTAAACTTATTAGATAACTTAATTGGAATTCAAGAATTTAGAAATAAGGTAAACTTTTTAACATATCCATCACTAGAAGCGCAAATTTCTTCTTTATCAGATGATATAGCATATAATAATCATGATATACAAGATGGTATAAATGCAAATATATTTAAATTAGAAGAGTTTGTTGAAATTAATTTTTTTAAAGATATTTACAAAAAATATAAAGTTAAAATAAATAAACAAAATTATAAAATTGCAACATATCAAATTATAAGAGACTCAATAGATATAATGATAAAAGATTTAATTAAAAATACAAAAAATAATATCAAACTTCATAATGTAAAATCCATCAATGATATTAAGAAAGCTAATTTTTTTATTGTTGATTTTTCAGATAAAATTAAAAACTCCGTAAATGAAATAAGGTATTTTTTAAAAAAAGAAATGTATAATAATAAAATTGTTTTAAAAAAAAATAACGAAGGTCAATTAATTATAAAAAAATTATTTAAAAAAATTAAAAAAAATCCTAAAAAATTCATATCAAAAGACCAACTTAAAAATGACACTAACAGAGCTATTTCAGATTTTATTTCTGGAATGACTGATAGATTTGCCATTAAACTTTATAATAATTTAAAATGAACATTTTTGAAAATTACTTAAAAAGAATAAAAGATATTTTAATAGAAATTTCAAAAAATGGTGAGTTAGTTTTGCCAGAAAAATTAGATGGAATTACTGCTGAAATACCTCCTTCTAAATTTAATAGTGATATATCAACCAATGTTGCTATGGTATTATCAAAATTAAATAAAAAATCACCTATATCATTAGCTGAAAATTTAAGAGTGCACTTGAAAAATAATGATAAATTAATTCACGATATATCTGTAGCAAAACCTGGTTTTATAAACATTAAATTTAAACCAATTTTTTGGACAAAATTTGTTGAAGATGTAATAAAAAATTCAAAAAATTATGGTGTTAATCTAAATGAAAAAAAAAATAAATATTTAGTTGAATTTGTATCAGCTAACCCAACAGGACCATTACATGTTGGTCATTGTAGAGGTGCATTGTTAGGTGATATTATTTCAAACCTTTTAAAATTTAACAAACATAAAGTAACAAAAGAATATTATGTTAATGATTATGGTAATCAAATAGAAAACTATACAAAGTCAGTTTACTTTAGAATAAGAGAAATTTTAAACAAAGAAGCTTTTCCTTTAGATAATAAAGATTTGTATCCTGGAGATTATATAATTGAATTTGCACAAAATATAATTAATGCTAATAAAAAACTTGACTTTGACGATTTTGAAAAAATAAGTGATAACTTAAGGAATTTATCAATCCAAGAAGGATTAAAACTAATAAAAAAAAATTTAAAAAGTTTAGGCATAGAACACGATAATTTTGTAAGTGAAAAAATGCTTGTTGAAAACGATGAAGTTGAAAAAGTCGTAAAATATCTCCAAGATTATAATTATATTTATAAAGGCAAAATAAAAGCTCCGGTTGGTGAAAAAAATAGTATGTGGATTGAGCGCGAGCAATTGCTTTTTAAATCGACTGATTTTGGTGACGATAAAGACCGTGCACTTCAAAAATCAGACGGGTCCTGGACTTATTTTGCTAGTGATGTTGCATATCATAAAAATAAATTAGATAGAAAATTTGACTATCTTATTAATATTCTAGGTGCCGATCATTCTGGATATATAAAAAGAATTACCTCTTCAGTTGACGCATTATCTAACTCTAAAGGTAAACTTATTTGCAAAGTAAGCCAATTAGTTAAGCTGATTAAAGATAAAAAACCATTTAAAATGTCGAAACGAAAAGGTGATTATATAACAGTTGATGATTTAATTGATGAGGTCGGAAGAGATGCTACAAGATTTATTATGTTAAATAGAAGTAGCGATGTAGAGCTAGATTTTGACTTTGATAATGTAGTTGAAAAATCTAAAGAAAATCCACTTTATTATGTTCAATATTGCTATGCCCGAATATCATCGGTTTTTAGACACCTTAATAAAAATATTAATTCTGAAATTGATATATCTAATTTTGATTTTGAATATTCTAATGATGAAATAAATATATTAAAAAAATTATCTGAATGGCCTAATTGTATAAATGTTTCTTGTTCTAAACTTGAACCACATAGAATAACAACATTTTTATATGAGTTAGCATCTCTATTTCATTCTTATTGGAACTTAGGTAAAGAAATTCCAGAAAAAAGGTTTATAAATAACCAAAATAAAATTTCAGATGATAAATTAATATTTTTGAAGGCCATTTCTAATGTCATAAAATCAGGCATGAATATAATGAATGTATCAACTCCAGAAAAAATGTAATGTTAAAAGAAATTAAATATTTTACATTTTTCTTTATTATTTTTTTGTTTATATTTTTTTCGATAAGGTTTTACACCTCAGATGAAAATATAAAAAAAACATTTATAAATTTAAACAATATTAATAACGACCTAAGTACTAATAATCAAAATCTTCCGTTAGTATCTAATGATACTGAGGATATAATTAAATATTTAAATAATGACGAAAATTCAAATAAAAAAAAATATTCATTTTGGAATTTATTAAAAAAGTGAAATTAAAAAATAGAAAATCTTTTATATGTTCATTAAAGGGTACAAAAATGACCTTTAATGAAAAAAAATTTATTAAAATTTATAAACCTTGGGGAATAATTTTATTTGAAAGAAATATTAAAAATATTGAACAAGTATCTAAACTTGTAAAATCTATAAGATATATTTTTAATGACTCAAAATACCCTATATTTATAGATGAAGAAGGTGGAAGGGTAAGTAGATTAAAAAATATTGTTGATAATTCAATTTTTTCAGCAAAATATTTTGGTAATTTATACAAGAAAAATAAATCAAAATTTGATTTATATTATAAAATATATGTAGATCAGATATCTTATGTTTTCAACTTAATCGGTATTAATGTAAATACTGTACCTGTATTGGATCTTAAGAGAAGCTTTTCTCATAGTATTATAGGTGATAGATCATATTCTAGTAATAAGAAAATTATTAATAAAATCGGAAAAATTACTATAGATTTGTTTAATAACAATAAAATTGCAACTGTCATTAAACATATACCTGGGCACGGTCTATCAAAACAAGATACTCATTTTAGCCTTCCCTATATAAATAAAAAATTAGATTATTTAGAAAAAAACGATTTTTTATTATTTAAAAATAAAAAATCTCTTTTTGCTATGACAGCTCATATTGTGTTTAATTCTATTGATAAAAATGACTGTATTACTCATTCAAAAAAAGGGATTAAGTATATTAGAAATAAAATTGGATTTAAAAATATAATAATATCTGATGACATTTCGATGAAAGCTTTAAAATATTCTTTTTCCACAAATGTAAAAAAAGCATACGAGTCAGGATGCAACTTGGTATTGCATTGTAATGCAAATATGAATGAAATGATTAAATTAGCTAAAATTGCACCAAAGATAGATACTTTTATTATTAAAAAAACATCTGAATTTTATAAGCTTTTAAGTTAAGTTATCCTATGTCAAATTTTGATTCTCATGAACTTCAAATAGATTTAAATAATTTTTCTGGATCATTAGATTTGCTATTAAACTTAGCAAAAAATCAAAAACTTAACCTTGAAGATATATCGATTACAAAACTTGTAGATCAATTTAATGATTATCTATCAAAAACAAAAAATTTAAATTTAGAAATTGCTTCAGAGTATCTTTTAATGGCAACATGGCTTACATATCTAAAATCAAAGTTGTTATTACCCCTTGATGAAGAAGAAGAATTTAAAGCAAATGAAATTGCTGAAAAATTAAAACTGCAGCTTAAAAAACTTGAATTAATCAGACTTTTATCAGATCAAATGCTTAAAAGAAAAAGATTAGGAAGAGATGTTTTTATGCGGGGAATGAATACTAAAATTAAATCAAATAATATTTCTCAGTACTCCTTAAAGCTATTTGATGTTTTGAAAACATATTCTATGATTATATCGACAAAAGATTTTCAAAAAATAAATATTCCTAAATTACCAGTTTTTACTATGGAGGAAGGAATAAAAAGAATTAGAGAATTGCAAAGCGAATTAAAAGATTGGAAAAATCTCAGTGAATTAATACCTTCAGTTTTTAAGAATGATAAAAAAATGAAAAGAACAGGAAATGCAGGAATTTTTTCTGGTTCATTAGAATTAGTTAAAGAGGGTGATTTTCAGTTAAAACAAGAAAAAATGTTTGGAAAAATTTATATAAGAAAAAATGACTAAAAATAAAAAAAATAATATAGTAAAATTTCCAGAGGTTAAAGTTTCAGATCAAGAAAAGGAAATTGAGGCAATTCTTTTTGCATCTAATATTCCTTTAGATATTGTGTCAATTGAAAACAAAGTTACAAAAAAAATTAATGTAGAAAAAGCACTTGAAAAATTACAAATTTTTTATTCTAATCGAGGTATCAATTTAGTTTGTATTTCAAATAAATGGTCATTCAGGACTTCAGATAAATTATCAAATTTGTTATCAAAACAAAAGACAGTTGAAAAAAAACTTTCAAAAGCAGCCATAGAAACACTATCAATTATTGTTTATCATCAACCTGTCACAAGAGCAGAAATCGAAGATATAAGAGGCGTAGCCTTTGGAACCAATACATTAGAGATATTAATGGAATTAAACTGGGTAAAACCAGGTGGTCGCAAAGATGTGCCAGGTAAACCAATACAATACGTAACAACAGATGATTTTTTAAGTCATTTTAATCTACAAAAACTATCTGATCTTCCAACTGTAGATGAATTAGGTGCTGCAGGATTAATAGATACATCCTCTGTTGAAAAATCGATATTTGGAACCGGTAAATTTTATAAAGAAAAAGAGGATGAAAAAACTGAAGATATTTACTCTAATATAGATGAAATGCTCCAAGACACTTTAGCAGAAGATGAAAATCTTAAAAAAGATCCTTTAAAAAAATAATTATTAAGTATATAAATATCTTATGAGTATTGGTTTTTGGCAGATAGCAATAGTTGTTATTTTAGTTGTCCTCTTGTTCGGGAGAGGAAAAATTTCTAGTTTAATGGGCGATGTTGCTAAAGGCATTAAAAGTTTCAAAAAAGGGATGGCTTCAGATTCTATTGAAGACAATCAACCCAAAGATGTTTCCGAAGAAAATAAAGACCAAAAAGATAGTAATTAATTCCAATGCCACAAATTGGCTGGTTAGAAATTTTTATTATAGCTTCCATAGCAATTATTGTTGTGGGTCCTAAAGATTTTCCTAAAATGTTAAAAAAAGTTGGTAGCTGGATTGGATCAATTAAAAAATATGTTTCGAATATTCAAAATGAAGTTTCTTCAATCGAGGATGATGCAAAAAATATTTATAATGATAATGAAAATAAATCAAAACAAAAAAGTGATCTAACTAAAAAAGATGATGTCTGAGAAAGAAACAAGTTTTATAAGTCATTTAACAGAATTAAGACAAAGACTTATTCATTCATTAATTTTTTTAGTAATTTTGTTTATAATTTGTTATATTTTTTCAGATCATATTTATGGATTTTTAGTTGAACCATATGCAAATGCTGTAAAAGAAGATAATATTGAACGAAGATTAATTTTTACTGCATTGCAAGAGACATTTTTAACTTACATAAAAGTATCTTTCTTTTCAGCTTTTTTTGCCACAAGTCCCTTTATACTTATTCAGGTATGGAAATTTATTGCTCCTGGTCTTTATAAACATGAAAAAAAGGCAATAATGCCTTATCTAGTTTTGACTCCACTATTATTTTTACTTGGAGGTATGCTTGTTTATTATTTAATTATGCCATTAGCTATAAAGTTCTTTTTATCTTTTGAAAGTTTAGGTGTAAATACAAATTTGCCAATCCAATTAGAAGCTAAAGTAAATGAATATTTGTCACTAGTAATGAAACTAATATTTGCTTTCGGCTTAAGTTTTCAATTACCTATTGTTCTAAGTTTGCTAGCAAGAATTGGATTTATAGACTCAAAATTTTTAAAAGAGAGAAGAAAATATGTTGTAGTAATAATATTTGCAGCTGCTGCTATTCTCACACCCCCTGACCCAATTACACAAATAGGATTAGCAATACCACTTTTATTATTATATGAATTATCTATAATTTCTGTAAACATCATTGAGTCAAAAAATTTGAAACGCGAAAGAGAAAAAAATGCATGATATAAAGTTTATTAGAGATAATTTTGACATTTTTAAAAAAAAAATTTCAAATAGAAACAATTCTGCTTCAATAGAAAATATCCTCGATCTAGATAAAAAAAATAGACAACTTATTTTTGAAAAAGAAGCTTTAGAAAAGCAAAAGAAAGATATATCTAAATCAAAAGATAAAAAAATGTTTGAAATATCAAAAGAAATTTCTTCAAAAATTAAAAAAATATCGGATGAACAATTAATTACAAAAATTGAACTAGAAAAAATAATTTCTGCAATACCAAATATTCCACATACTGATGTTCCAGAAGGAACTAGCGAAGATGAAAATAAAATTATTGAGATAAAGGGCGAAATAAAATCAAAAAATTTTAAACCAAAATCACATTATGAATTAGGTGAAAAATTAGGAATGCTTGATTTTGATTTAGCAACAAAAACAACAGGTGCTAGGTTTGTATTTGTAAAGGATAAATTGGCAATGATGGAAAGAGCGCTTTCAAATTTTATGATTGATGTGCATACTTTAGAAAACGGATATAAAGAAATATCACCCCCCTTATTTGCTTCTGAAAATTCAATGTACGGAACAGGTCAATTGCCAAAATTCGAGAATGATCAATTTGAAATTAAATTAGATAAAGGTGATGAGAGAAAATTTTTAATTCCAACAGCCGAAGTAATACTTACAAATATAGTAAAAAATCAAATTATTATGTTAAATGATTTACCTTTAAGATTAGTTGCTTCTACACCCTGTTTCAGAAAGGAAGCGGGCAGTTATGGCAAAGATACAAGAGGAATGATACGACAACATCAGTTTTATAAAGTAGAATTAGTTAGCATAGTTGAAAATACAAAATGTTTAGATGAATTAGAACGAATGACAAATTGTGCTACTATGATTTTAGACAAATTAAATCTTCCATATAGGAAAATTGTATTATGCACGGGTGACATGGGTTTTAGCGCAGAAAAAACTTATGATATTGAAGTTTGGCTCCCCTCTGAAAGCAAATATAGAGAAATTTCAAGCTGCTCATCATGTGGAACTTTCCAATCAAGAAGAATGAATTCTAGATATAAAAATTCAAAGAATGAAAATGTTTTTACTGGAACTTTAAATGGCAGCGGACTTGCAGTAGGAAGAACTTTGATAGCAATTATGGAAAATTATCAAATAGAAGATGGTAGTATAATTATTCCTGAAGTACTAAGACCATATATGAATAATATGGACAAAATTTCATCAATTAGCAGTTGAGAAAATTTAATATTTGGTATAAAAAATTTGAGTAATTAGGAGATTTATGGATTCAGGAATAGCACAATTTATACCTTTAATTTTAATATTTGTAATTTTCTATTTTTTCTTGATACGACCTCAACAAAAAAAAGTTAAAGACCATAAATTAATGGTAGATAATTTAAAAAGAGGTGACAAAGTTATTACTTCTGGAGGAATAGTGGGGGTTGTGGAGAGAATTATTGATGCTGAAAAAGCAGAAGTATTAATTTCTGATAATGTAAAAGTTGAAGTAGTTAAATCGACAGGAATTCAAGCACTAGTCAATAGTCAAGAGATAAAAAAATAATTATTTTTTAAGTGCTATATTTTTCTAAATTTAAAATTTTAACTGTATTCATTATCACTACTATTTTTGTTTATTTATCTTTTTCAAACATATTTAAATTTGATGACTACATCTTAAAGAATAAAATTAATCTTGGTTTAGATTTGCAGGGTGGTTCTTATCTACTTCTTGAAATTGATAACCAGCCTATTATTTCACAAACATTACAAAATAAATTAGTAGATTTAAAAAAGTTTTTTAACAATAAATCACTAAGAGTTCGAAATTTTTCTATTGATAATAACAAAATTTTTTTTGAAACTGACAATTCAAATTTTGAAGCTGTGCAAGAAATTTTGTTAGATAAAAATAGTGATCTAAATCCTTATTTTGAAAAATTTAAAACCCATCAGTTCACTTTAGATAATCAAGGTAATTTCTTTTCTATGTACCTATCTGACTATGGTATTGTTTTATTAAATTCTTCATCTTTAGATCAAGCGGTAGAAATAGTAAGAAGAAGAGTTGACGAAACTGGTACTAATGAACCTAATATCTTACGAAGAGGAAATAACCGTATTTTAGTTGAACTTCCCGGTCTAGATGATCCCGCAAGAATAAAATCTTTGCTAGGCAAGACTGCTAATTTAACTTTTCAATTCGTCTCCTCTAATGAAAATGACACTTTTGGTACAGAAAAGTTAAAATTTGATAATGATATTGATGAAGCTCTAGTTAGTAAAAGAATCATTTTAAACGGTGATAATCTTGTTGATGCAAAGCCACGAATGGATACTCAAACTAATGAAACCATAGTTTCTTTTACATTAGATAGGGTAGGAGCAAAAAAATTTGGCAGAGCTACGACTCAAAATGTAGGTAAGCAACTAGCTATAATATTAGATGGCAAAATTATTAGTGCACCATCAATTAGAGAACCAATTTTAGGCGGTTCTGGTCAAATTAGTGGCAATTTTACATTTCAAAGTGCTACAGATTTAGCATTATTATTAAGATCTGGTGCTTTACCTGCTCCAATGAATATCATTGAAGAAAGAACTGTAGGGCCAGATTTAGGAAAAGATTCAATTAAATCAGGTATTATATCACTCATTGTAGGCTTTAGTTTAGTAGTGGTATTTATGATTTATAAATATCGATTTTTTGGTTTAATTGCAAATTTTGCTTTAATTATTAATTTGTTACTTTTAATTGGAATTTTAACTTTATTTGGAGCAACTTTAACTTTGCCTGGAATTGCTGGAATTATTTTAACAGTTGGTATGGCAGTAGATGCAAATGTACTTATTTTTGAAAGAATTAAAGAAGAAATTCAAAAAGAAGATAATTATATTATTGCCTTTGACAGTGGATATATCAAATCAAGAACAGCAATTATTGATGCAAATATTACAACTTTAATAGCAGCAGTAATACTATTTTTTATGGGGTCAGGTCCAGTAAAAGGATTTTCTGTAACTTTGGGAGTAGGGATATTGACAACTTTATTTTCTGTATACTTTATTGCAAGATTACTAAGTTCAATATACGTAAAGACAAATAAGCATAAAGAAAATTTGATTTAATATGAAAGATATTAAATTTAATAAATTTTATAAACACTTTGGACTATTTTCAATAATTTTAGTTATAATATCATTAATATTTCTTTTTTTTAAAGGTTTAAATTTTGGTGTTGACTTTAAAGGTGGAACACTAATTGAAATTAGGCTTACTTCATCAGATCATTCAGTTTCAAAGGTTAGAGATGTGTTTAGCAAATCAAAT
>MDSZ01103020.1_pt1 | contig 10180 bp, 3 predicted proteins | sample 811201 | NCBI WGS metagenome assembly MDSZ01 (sample SAMN05326647, study PRJNA326480) | marine metagenome | isolation source: seawater | place: Indian Ocean: North | collected 2010 | reverse complement strand
GTGATGCCCAAATAGGATATGCTTTTTTGTAGGAACAAAATCAACTCCATCTCCATGGCTTTTTGCTGGGGTGATTTCTGAATCATTTAATTCGAAAATTTTAGATGATAAGAATTTGCTGTAGAATCGGTACCCTAAAGCGAATAGGCAGAATGAAGCTATAACTATTATTACTGAACTCATAATTTTGATTAATTTACTATAATTTTAGTCTCAGTTAAAATATTTACAATATTTGAGATGGAATTTCTAAATAAAAGTCTGTAAATTATAGTGCGGATTTTTTTATTTAAATACATAATCGGAGATTAATTTTGATTCCTGCCTTACTAAGGTTAATAAGTGGCTGAAGAGTTGATGACTAAGCTTGATATAGAGCAAAAGACGATCAATGAACTTAAGGCTCTTATCATGGATACTGTTCGCGGAGCAGATTCAGGGCACACTGGAGGCCCTTTCTCATCTTTAGATTTTACATACGTACTTTATAATGATTTTTTGAAATATGATCCTGATGACGATCAGTGGTTTGACCGTGATCGTTTTGTCCTATCCCCAGGACACGAATCTGCATTACTATACTCTATGCTGTGTCTTATTGGATGGCTTGATGTTCAAGATTTAAAAGAATTTCGTCAGCTAGGCTCTAAAACACCTGGTCACCCTGAAAGAGGTTTAACTCCTGGAGTAGAGTGTACTACCGGGCCCCTTGGTCAAGGTGTTGCAAATGCGGTTGGCATGGCTGTGTCTGAGGCTATTCTTAGGAGTAAGTTTGGAGAAGATGTAGTTAACCATTACACTTATTTGCTGCATAGCGATGGTGATATACAAGAGCCTGTCGCACAAGGTGCAATTGCAATTGCAGGTCACTGGGGACTAAATAAATTAATAGCATACTATGATGCGAACAAAGCGCAGATTTCTGGACAGGTAGATAGATCTGATACGACAGACTACAAAAAACTTTATGAAGCAAATGGGTGGCACGTACAAGAGGTTGATGGGCAAGATAGAGAACAGATAAGATCTGCAATCAGAATTGCTCAAATGGAAATTGAAAGACCTTCTATTATTATTGGTCATAATGTGATTGCTCCTGGCTGCGCTACTATGGAAGGTGATCACAATACTCATGGTGCTCCATTGCCACCAGAGGAAATATCTGCAACAAAAGAAAAATTATCCTTAGATCCAGAAAAATATTATGAATTATCTAAAGATGTAATTAATAATTTTAGGCAATCACATGATTATTCAAGGCAAGAAGTTGCATCTTGGAAAAAGAATTTAAAGGATAAGTTGAAAAGTGATGAAACCTTTAGTAGTAACTGGAATAAATCTCAAAATGGAGATTTATCAGATGTTAAATACCCAGAATTCAACTATGGCGAATCGATTGCAACTAGAAAAGCTTGGGGACCGATACTAGATTCAATTTGTGATTCTTTTGATTTTTTAGTTGGAGGTTCCGCTGATTTAGAGCCATCAAATGTAACAGCAGGATTTGCAAAACGAGTAAGTGACTTTAATGCAAAAAATCACTCTGGTCGAAATTTTGCATATGGTGTAAGAGAATTTCCAATGGGAGCAATCAATAATGGAATTGCCCAGCATGGTGGCTTAAAGGTTTTTGGAGCTACATTCTTTGCTTTTTCTGATTATGAGAGACCTGCACTTCGGATGAGGGCACTCCAAAATCTTCCTGTTATATCTGAGTATACTCATGATTCTATATATGTTGGAGAAGATGGTCCAACCCATCAACCAATTGAGCACTTAATGGCTTGTAGAACAATCCCAGGTTTGATGGTCATGAGACCAGCTGATGCAAACGAAGCATCTATCGCTGCAAAATTAGCATTTGAATACAGTGATAGAGCATCAATAATTCTGCTTACTAGACAAAAACTTCCAGTTATAGATAGAAATGAATGTGCTGATTATGCTGAATTTGAAAGGGGAGGGTACATCATAAGTGATAGTGAATCTTCTCCAGATATTACAATTATTGCAACGGGATCTGAAGTTTCTTTAGCTTTAGATGCAAAAAGAGAGCTAAGTGAATTCAATATTAGAGTTGTCAATTTAGGTTGCTGGGAGCTTTTTGAAGAGCAAACTGAGGACTATAAGAAGACGGTAATTGATGATAATTCTTATTTAGTCTCTGTGGAAGCAGGCATAACAACTGGCTGGCAAAAATATACAGGTAAAAATGGCTTAAATATTGGGATTGATAGATATGGAGAGTCAGCTCCTGGAAAAGTTGTTGCTGAGCATCTTGGGATGTCAGTTCAAAACATAGTTAATCAGATTAGGAAAAATTTCAAAAAATAATAGGGAAAACCCTCTCAATCCTTTTCATTTTTATTATTTTATAATTATTTTTAAATTTGACTACTTTAATTAGCAATAATTAAGTCATTTAGTTAAAGGGGTTTATCTATGGCAAAGTGGGACAAAAATACTTTTATCGAAAAAGCTAAGGATACTTGTTATCCTCATATTTCAAACATTTTAATTGATTTGGTTAATTTTGCAGATATAAATGCAGACACCGTAGCCTGGGGAAAAGGTAAAGATTGTGGGACCATGGTGTTTAAGTGTAAATCGGATGATTTTGGAATGGTACCTCTCTTTCACTTAACTACAAGTGGTCAGATCAAGTTTCAATTAAATTACATGAGGTCCAATATTGGCAAGAAAGAGATTGTTAAAGATTTTCAGCTTAAGCTTGAGTCTAATTTTTTAATGGACTTCGATGAAGAAGAATATCCTAATGATAAATTTCATGAAATAGATGAACTTTTTAACATTAAACATGAAGTGGAAAAATTTGAGGATACTATTCAAGGTATTTCTGCTCGACTAAAGCAATAATTAATAATATTTTAAGATATTATCTATTTATACAGACATGTATTGTTCATCTCCATTATCAAAATTCAACATGTTCATTATTTACATCGTGTTACAGTGATTAGTGCTTATGTTTAATTATATTATAAAAAAAGCATTTGTGATGACTAAGAATTCAATAAGAATAGCATTTTTATTTTGCATACTTACCTCTTCACTACTGATGAGCAATACTTGTGAGTCTGCAGATGATTATGGTATTATAAATTCAGATACTATTTTATCAGGAAGTTTTCTTTCTGAAGGTGATGACTATTGGATTTCATTTACTACTGAATGTCAGTTTAGAGATGTTACTATATCGACTTGTGGATCATATGGAGAAAATACTGAAGATGGCTTAGAATACCTTGATACTATTCTAGAGGTTTATAGGGACTCAGATGACGGACAAGAGGCTTGTGCTCTTTTTGATTCTTGGTCCATAGAACTAGGTCAATCCCCAAATACAAATTGGTGGAATGATGATCCCGAAGATGGCTCTAACTTATTGTGTGATACTAATGATGAAGAATTTGATGGCGAAGAAAATCATTCAGTTTTAGTTATACCCACACAAGAAGAACAGAATATGGGAGTTAGAATTGATCCTGGTACTTACTATATTAGAATTTCTGGATACCCAGGTCACTCAGTGGGTGAATGGAACTTACATCTTACTGGAAGAGCGATAATTTCACCTATTGTCTCAGATCAAAATCTTGAGCTTCCTCATAATCCTGAAGATGGAGCCCCTGGTGGCTACCTAGAAGTGCTTTTAGATGCATCTGAATCTATTTGCACAGAACAGATTGTAACTTATGAGTGGATTGCTAACGATACTACTTTAGCTGGGCCATCAGAAGAGTTAAGTCAATCAGTTTTCCTTGAGTATGGAGAACATCAAATTTCACTCATTGCTATTGATTTAGTCGGTGATGATTATGATGAAGATTTTACAGTTTCTATCACAGAGCCAAACTCATCCCCTATATCTAATGCCGGTGAAGATATGATAGTTGTCATACCTCATGATGGTGATGTGGGTACAGAAGTCGTTACTGTAATGTTATCTGGAGAGCTGTCTTCAGATGATGATGGTGATGATTTATCCTTTTTATGGGAAAAAATTGAGGGCCCAGATGATATGGTCCTAAGCAACTCTGAAAGTATGGCACCAACGTTCAACGCATTTAATCCATTTGGCTCAGATAACAAAGAATATGAATTTGAATTAATTGTTTCTGACCCATATGGAAATTCTGATGTAGATAGTATTTTAGTTACAATAATATCAGAACAAAATTCTTCTCCAATAGCTTCGTCTCCACATCTTGAAATTAACGTATTTCATGATGGTGACCCTAATACTTTCGAATCTGAAGAATTTACCTTAGATGGCTCAGACTCTTCGGATCCAGATGGGGATAATCTTGTTTCATACGAATGGAAAGATGGTCAGTTAGAGCAAATCTCACAATCAATACTCTATACAGGCCTTATAAATTATTCAACCATAGATTCCGTGTTAGGAGAACATAATTTTAAATTGATTGTAACAGATCCATATGGTGCAGTAGATGATACAACGATAGTTGTGAATATAGGTCCTGAGCCCAATGAGCCTCCAGCAATTGTATTTAATCCTCCAATAGCTGAATTTACATGTAATCCAGATGAAAATCCGGGATGTTTGCAGCTTGTTGTACTTGATAGTTATAACGCGTCATATGATCCAGATAATTGCGATCCATCAGCGGATCCTCTTGAAGAAGGCTGTGTACTGCTTCCAGAAGAGGAGCGGACAGATGAAATTATATCTGAATGGTTTGATGAGTATGGAAATCCAGTCTTTTCAGTTCAAACTTTATCTCAAGGCCAAACAAATTTTACTTTGAGAGTAACAGATAGTTATGGAGAATATACAGAGTCTGTTTTTGTAGTTTTAATTTCTGAGCCAAATTCAATACCAACTTCAATTACATTAGGTTTTCAAGAAGAGTACGAATCAACTGTTGACTTAGATCTAGATGGCATATTACCTGATACATTAAGCATGTATGGTACCGCTGTTGATGCGAATCATTCAGAAGATGAACTTGGCATTAAGTGGTCTCTTTTAACTGAAGAGAACTCAATTACGATTATAGATGACCAGAGTATTGAGGGTAAGTTTTTATCAGAAGAGATTTTACATAATGACTTTCCTTTAAATGTAGATTTTAGTTTAACGGTTTGGGATCCTTTTTCTTGTCATATTTTAAATACACAGGCTTTTGAAGATATTAATCAAAATCAAGTATGGGATGAGGGTGAGAGCTGGTATTCATTTTGTCAAGAAGGTGAGGATAGTACAACATTTGGAATAGATACTTTGAATTATAGAATCAAGAACTATAATCATGCTCCACAGATTTTCCCAGAATCATATCAGATTTCAGACTTGATAATAGATGAAGATGTGGATTCTGTAATTTCTTTTGATTACAATCTATGGTCAGAAAATAATTTTTTCTTTGATCCTGATGATTGTGATTTTGATTCCTTGACTAACTCATGCCTAGGGTATTTGCCAGAAGATTTTTCCGTGGTGTTACTTCAAGGTGAACATTACACTTCTAGTTTAGATACATTGATATTAGACAAGGATTATTATGGTTCTCTAGTTGTTCCTATTCAGATAGATGATATGAATGAGTTGAATAATTTAAGTGATACAATTTTAATAAATGTCCAAGTAGAGCCTATTAATGATGCTCCAGTAATAGAATCCTTTATTAATGATGAAATTGTAAACGATGGTGTAACGGAAGATACTTGGTTTTCTATTAGTCTAGAAGATTTGACATATACAGATGTTGAGGAAGATATAAATCAGAATGGAGTCTGTGATGATGACGAGTGTGATGAAATACAGTTTTTTGCACATGAAAATGATTATTATTCTTTCTCATCAAATGGAACGGTTATACTAACTCAAAACTTTTTTGGTAATTTGGAGCTAGGGATCATGATTACCGATGGAGAGGATGCGAGTGAACCCTTTAATATTACAATACCAGTAGAAGGTGTTAATGATTATCCAAATTTAATTGAAAATATGGATACGCTCTATCTGACAGAAGATTTTCCAGATACAACTTTAGATTTAAACTATTTATTTGAAGATGTTGATGGTGATATTTTGAATTATAACATGGTCTATAGCAATGATAATTCAGCTATTTTCAATTTTGAATCCATTGGAAATGAGCTGTTGCTAAATAGTAATCAAGATATCTATGGAAATAATACTTTATACTTTGAAGTTTCTGATTCAACGTTGAATTCTCAAAATAATTTCATTTCAGATTCTGTTGTATTTGTAATCACCCCAGTTAATGACCCACCAAATGCAATTTCTGGCTTAATAGCTACGCCTGAAGATAATACGGTAGATGTTCCCTTACAAGCCACTGATGTAGATTCAGATTCTTTGTTTTTTGAGATAGTTAGCTACCCTGAGCATGGCACTTTAGGAAGTTTAGTGGTAGTAGATAATTTTTCAGCATCTATCAGTTATACACCAGAACCTGGCTATAGATGTGAGGATACCTTTGATTTTGTCGCAAAAGATTTAATTTTCAATGGGAGTTCATTTGATACTTTATCTGTTAGTGATACAACAGCTATGATTATTGAAGTTGGAGAGTGTAATTATCCACCAGACTTAAATGTAAGTTTAAGTATTAATGCATTTGAAGATAATGCATTATTTTTTGTTAATACGGTTTTAGAAACTTTCCCAGAAAATTATTTTAGTTTAGAGGATCAATCTAATTTTTCTATTTATGATTTAGAAGACTCTACGTCATTTATTGAATTCTGGGAAGGAGATAATTATTATATCGAAGATGGATTTTGTGCATATCCAACTCTACTTGATCACTGGTATGTTGATACGGAAAAACACTGTGGTCTAATCCCAGCATTTGAAGAGTGCCCACCGGGATTGCAAACAGTTGATACAGATTACAAGGATGGAACTAAATATTGTGCGTGCTCTAGCGATCAAACATGCACAGCAAGTGAGTTTTACTTAGATACTTTATCTATTAGACCAGTGCAAGATTTTGATGAAAGTTTCCAGATTACTACAATAGCAAATGATGGGAATTTATTGTATAATCTAAGCGACACATCATTTGTTGATGTGTATATCTCAGGTATAAATGATCCTCCTACTATTGGGGTAATAGAAGACCAAGTTATAGATGAAGGTGAAACTCTTAATTTAACTTATTTTTATTCTGAATCGATGGAAGTTGATTCAAGTCAGTTTACCATATATGATGTTGACAATGAAGAATCAGAAATTTTTATAAGTCTATATTCAGATGATATTTATTATCAGACCTTAGATGCAGATAGTATTTTAATTACTAATTTATTTAATTCAAACTGGAATGGTTTTACTGAGGTTTTTGTAATACTTCAAGATGAAGAATTTTTATCTGATACAACTTCTTTTTATCTCACTGTAAACCAAGTTGATGATCCTCCAATTTTTGAAACTGACTTAGGAGTTGGAGATAATGAGCCTGGATTACCGCTTTATTTACTCGAAGATACTGTCCCAGGAGCATTTGATAGTGAAATTAGAATATACTATAACGATCCAGATTGGGATCCATTAGTGAATGATAATCCTGAGGAATATTTATTTGAAGGTGAACTATCTGATACTTTATGGTCGATATCTCCAATGCTTGAAGCGGAATCAAAAATTAATTTCATAAAGGTAGGTGACCCAGAAGTTGGAATAACTGATGACAACGAACTTTACTATCAACAGAGAATAACTTTAGATAATATAGAAGATGATTGGAATGGTTCAGATGGCGTTAGATTTATTAATAATTCAACAGGAGATGAACTGTTATTAAGTGTTCATGTCGTTCAGCAAAATGATGCCCCTAACTCTTTTGATGTTGTAAGTGATCCCATATCCTTATATAATAATAATCAGTACTCTTGGAATTCAGATGAAGCTTCAATCTGTACAGACGAAGAAATAGTTCAAGGGGTATTTGAAGATGGTGTTTGCACTGTTTCTAACTTTTTTACTACAAATTTTATATATTCTTGCGATGTTACATCGGATACCTTTCAAACCATTGAAGCTTGTGAAGCTGCTTGTTTCTCAGAAGATTCAGTTCCAGGGGAGTGTTTGTCAGAGAATGATATGTTTTATAGACTTCCATATAGAAGAACCCCAACGACTGAAATTATAGAACCTGATAGCTTGTTGTTAAAGTGGGTGAGGACAAGCGACGTAGATATGGATCCTAGCTATAGTCAGCATTCGGATAATGATATAGAATTATATTATAGAATAGAACTTATTGATGAAGCGATAGAAAGAGTGTATGTTTTAAAAGATTCAATTCCTGATCAGGTTTTTGATAACCCAATTGCCGAGCAGTTTTTAGTTCTAGACCAATCATTTTTTACATACGATGAAAATCTTAATTATTTTGATCAATGTGGTATTTTCAGTGAAGAATTAACTTTGAGTGATACATCTCGTCTCTATTTAGACTTATCAGGAAATACAAAATATTCATGGAGAGTTTCAGCTAATAATTTATGGTGTGATGAATTAGGGCAAGATCCTTCAACTGCAACCTTAGGTGAAGGCGTTAAAACTGATTTTTATATTGATTTAGTCCCTCCTGCTGGGAATATTACAGTTATGCAAAATGAAATTGCACCTGAATTTATGAAGTTATATCTTACCTTTGATGAGCTAATAGATACATGGAAATCTGAAATTTTTATTACACATGACTCAAATACTCAATCATATGCTTTTCCAGAAAGTTCTAGTGATATTTATACTATTACAGAACTTTTCCCAGGTACTGGTATTATAGATATAGATGTTGAATCTTGGGATGGTGTAGGGAATGGTATTTTAAGTAGAATGTCACTAACCTATGAAGAAATACTAAGTGGAGAAGATAAAATGATCCAATCTCCATCTGGTTCATTTATTTTAGATTTTGGCAAAGATGACATCCAAAGCAATTCATCTATTATCATTCAAGAAAAGCCCTTTTTATATGATGAATTATTTCGTTCTGTATATCAACAAGTATCTCCGATTTACCAAATTTCATCTTTAGATATGAATATTATTAATAATATTGATTTAGAAATATTAATTCCTGAGGAATATTATGATTTAGAACACTGGAAATTCAAGATTTTTTCTGTGGAGAATGATATGTCATTAAGAGATATAACTTTATGGTCAAAACCAGGTGTTGTGTTTGGAGAGTTAGATGAAATTAGTGATGTCGTATTATATTATGATCCTGAAGCGGAGGTTCAAATTCCTTCTGATATAAATTTGGTAGGGAACTATCCTAATCCATTTAATCCTAGTACAAAAATATTTTATTTTGTTGAAAGTGACTACGAATTGGTAAATATATCTATATTAGATTTATTAGGTAGGGAGGTCAAAGTACTTTATGATGGTATAGATGCAAGAGGATATCATGAAATAGATTGGGACGGAACTAATGTAAATGGAAATCAGCTCGGGTCAGGAATATATTTTATTAATGCAAAGATTGGTGATAGGCAAATTTACAAGAAGGTCATGAAATTAAAATAATGAAAAGATATTTCTATATATTAATACTTTTTCTTTTTTCATGTGATGAGCTTTTAGAGCAGTCAGGTCCGCTATCATATGAAACTTTGATTGCTGAAGGATGGAGCTATTTCATTGATGGGAATTATAACATGTCGGAAGAATTATTTAGCGAAGTTTTAGATATAGATCCCTCATTTGTTCCATATTACTCAGAAGCATTTTTGGGGCTTGGTTGGTCAAATCTATATAATGCTAAAAACCTATTAGGGGCCTCAGTCGATGATTTCTATCAGAGATTAGCATTGAGAGACTCTGCTCATGTTCTACTTATGTTAGCATATGATGAAATAAGTGAGTATAGTGGAAATGAAAATGATGAGTTATTTCTATTAAATTTAAAACCTGATTTATATGCAGGCTTATCCTATGCAATTAGCTCATTAATTTTATATGAAGATTACTATGGAGATGAAGCAGATGAATTAGTTAATAATGCCTTGAGTTATTCAGATTCTTTACTCGCTTTAGAGCCAGATTATTTTTTTACTTATGATTCATCTAATATAAACGCAAATAGTATTCATCTTCTAAGAGCGCAGCTTTATCTTGAAATTGATGAATATGACTTAGCTGAACAGG
>MDSZ01252069.1_pt1 | contig 10181 bp, 7 predicted proteins | sample 811201 | NCBI WGS metagenome assembly MDSZ01 (sample SAMN05326647, study PRJNA326480) | marine metagenome | isolation source: seawater | place: Indian Ocean: North | collected 2010 | reverse complement strand
TTTAAGATTTGCAAACATAGTTATAGACAAACCAAATCAAGAGAAATTTTGGTTAGGTTGGTTTAGACGCGCATTGGAGGTATAAAATGGCAGAAGAACACAAGTTTCCAAGTGAAATGATTGATTTACCAAGTGAGGGTAGATTGTATCCAAAAGAACATCCACTATCAAGTGGTAAGTTAGAATTAAAATATATGACAGCTAGAGAAGAAGATATTCTTACATCATCAAATCTTATTAAAAAAGGTGTGGTGATTGATAAATTATTAGATTCATTAATTTTAACAAAAGGTGTAGAATCGGATGATTTAATTTTGGGCGACAAAAATGCTGTTATGGTTGCAGCTAGAGTTTTAGCTTATGGGTCTGAATATGAATGTGAAGTTGTTATTCCAGAATCAGGTGAAAAAGTTCATCGTAGTTTTGATTTAACGGATTGTCCATTTAAAAAATGTCCTGAGGGAGTTACAGAAAATAATTTTTCTATAACTCTTCCAGCGTGTAAAAAAGAAATAAATTTTAGAATTTTAACAGGTAAAGAAGAAAAACTAGTAACTCAAGAAATTAATGCTATAAAGAAAAAAGTAGGTACTATGGTTACACCTGAACTTACAACTCGTTTGAAAAAAGCTATAACGGCTGTTGATGGTGATGATAAACAAGTTACTATAAATTCATTTGTTGATAATATGTTATCAAGAGATTCTATGGCATTAAGAGCCAAAATGAGTGAAGTTGCTCCTGATATAGATTTAGACCAAGAAATAGAAGTAGGAGGTGAATCCGTCACGGTAACTATACCGATGACGGTGAACTTTTTTTGGCCTAAAGCCAAATAACAAACCTGATATCCACAGACAAATATTTCAGTTATTATATTTTACAGAAGGTGGTTTTACACATTCTGATGTATATAACATGCCTATATATTTAAGAAACTTTTATTTCAAAGAACTTCAAAGTATTAAAAAGAAAGAAAAAGAAGAAATGGATAAAGCTAGTAAAAAGTCAACGCCAAGAACTCCTAATATTCCAAGAATTAAAAGATAATTTTCTACATCTTTGATATTTATATATGAATAGATACATCTAATTAGGAGAGTATTATGTCAAAGAAAAAATCATTTATGGATACAAAAAATATTATATCAGAAGATATATTTTCTGCATTTTTTAGAGGATTGTTTACAGGAAAAGGATCATATTCAAAAGAAGAAATTGATGCTAAAACAAAAGCAATTGAAAAAAAATTTAAAAAAGATATAAAAAAAGATGTGGATGGATTAAATAAATCATTTGAAATGATGCAAAAAGCTATAAATAAAAGAAGAAAAGAAAGAGGAGCTAAACCTAAAAAAGCTCCAAAAACAACGGTAGATAATATCTTAAAACAAATTAAAACTTGAAAATGTTAGTAAACTAAAACGAGAATATAATGGCAGAAAAAAGAACAGGAAAAGGCACAAGAGTAAAAAATCTAAAAGAGGTTAAAAATCTTGCTGGTGAGATTGACAATCTTATAGAAAATTTTGATTTAGATTCTATAAGTGACGAGATGAATCAGATAGTTAATTTAGCTGCTGATATGGGTATTGAGTTAGAACAAAGTGTCAAGTATTCACAAAAAGAGCAAGATCTTGCTAAAGACCAAGCTAAAGCTGCTTCTCTTGGTATAAAATATGCGACTTCGAAAAACTTCTTAGCAAAATTGTACTATGGTTATCAATTAGATCAGATGGAAAGTCAAGATGCATTTGTCTTAGGGATGAAAAAAGCTGTTGGTCACCAAAAAAATCTAGCTGCAGAGATGAAAATAGCTAAAGAGAAATTACAGGGATTGAAAGATGCTGGTTCTAAACTAGATGGCATATTTGGAGATGTTGGCAAAACCATACACGATGCCATTAAAAATCCATTTGTAGCATTAATTACATTAATGAAAAAATATAGTGATATGTTAATGAAAGTTCATGAGAATTTTGGTGCTTTAGGACCAGAATCTAGTGAATTAAAAGAAACTACAATGGCAATAGCAGAAGATGCTAAAGCGCTTGGTTTTAATATAGAACAAAGTATGAAACCGATGTTAGGATTAAATAAAGAATTTGGTATAGGTGTTGAGAAAGGTCAAAAATTAACTGATAGTGTTTTAACAATGCAAAGAGCGTTAGCTATGTCTGAAGCTAATGCTGTTACTTTAATGGGAACACTTACCACTATTGGAGGTATGTCAGAAGAAGGTGCATTGGAACTTGCTAAACAAACAGAAGCATTAGCTAGAGCTAACGATGTTGCTCCTGGACAAGTGTTAGATGATATGGCAGAAAATGCTGAAATGATTGCTAAATTTTCTGATGGAACTGCTGATGGTTTAATGAGAGCCGCAGTACAAGCTAGAAAACTTGGTATATCTTTAAAAGAAGTAGATGCTATTGCTACAGGATTATTAGATTTTCAAGCATCATTAAATGCTGAGTTGGAAGCTAGTGTTATGATAGGTAAAAGAATTAATCTTAATAGGGCTCGTGAATTAGCATTAGCTGGTGATATGGAAAATTTACAAACTGAAATTTTAGCTCAAATTGGTACTCAATCTGAATTTGATGCAATGAATGTATTACAAAAACAAAAACTAGCATCTGCTATTGGTATTAGTGTTGATGCATTAGGTAAGATGGTTTCAAAGGAAAAAGAAGCAGTAACTTTATCAGGTAAATTATCAGAAATGAGAATAGAAAATTTAGTAGATGAAAACGCTATAACATCTCTTGCTGAATTAATTTTTAAATTAGAACAATTTGGTATGCAAATGGCTGTAGATATAGGTCCTTCTTTATTATCGATGGTTGAAGGCTTTTTGGGTTTTGTAAAAGCAATAGATGAAACTATAGGTGTAGCCAATCTTCTTATAGGAATTTTAGGTATACTTACAATAAAAATGATTGCTCAAACAACTATTGCATTAGTTCAGATGGTTGCTATGTTTGGTGTTATGATAGCAAAAATGGGAGCTCAGTCTCCTATGGGTATTGGTGCTATTGCTGGTGTGATTCTTGCTGGTGGAATTATTGCTTCAATTTTGGCTATGATAGGAACTGTAGGTTCTATGGTTTTTATGGCTGACGGTGGTATGGTTCCAGCTACTGCTACAGGTACTCCAATAATTGCGGGTGAGGGTGGAGAGCCAGAAGTTGTCGCTCCTTTAAGTAAACTTGGAACTCTTGTTAATGTAGATAATTCAGAATTAAAAGGTGAACTTGCTAAAGCTAGAACTGAAACTCATCAAACAAATATGTTATTAAGTAAACTTGTACAACAAAATGAAAATTATTTTGGATTTGGTGGAACAGTGGCCGCTAATACAGGAAGAGCTATTACTAGTGGATTAGAAGAATCCAAAAGATTTAGTGGTTAAGGAATAATATTATGGGTCTTGAAAATTTAAAAAGTGTCTTTTCTGGAGAAAATAAATTTTCTTCAACAAACACATATCAAGCAGATACATTAGAAAAACCTAATGGTTCTTATGTGGCCATACATAAAGATTTAATTTTAAAATCAAGTAATCCATTATTAAGTAACCATTGGGATAATATAGGATTTTTAAGAGATCCGAACATTCAATCTGTGGATTTTTTTCAAGGAAATAATTCATATTTTCCATCTATGATTCCACCTATTCCTGGATTTAGTGTAAATTTTAATAGGGGTGGTTATACTTTTGATGATGGTGATTTAGGAAATTCTAAATTTATAAATTTTGAAAGTAAAATTTTAAGAGGAAGTTCTAACTGGTCAGGTGCTACTATTGGTGGACTTTTTAATAATTCTCCACATTTAGGTCAAACTCAAAAATATATAACAACTACTCCTATCAGTAACCAGTGGCCAACGGGCCAGGGTGCTCCACAAAAACCTAATTTAAGTGATATCATATTTAGTGGAAATAATCCAACAGGTGAAGGGTATAGTAATTTACAAGAAAAATATAATAAAATGGTTAATTCTTTTTCTGTTAGTATGAATGATCAAAAATATATTGGAGGGGATGGATTAAATGCCTCAAGAACTATTGTTAAAGATGATAAGATTCCTTTATATAATGATTCTTTCAGTGTTGGTAATTTTAAAGTTCCACCAAAAATTAACATTACAGGTGTTGGTGAATATTCTAATTTAAAAGAAACTCAAGGTTGGGAAACTTTATATAATGATGATGGTACTGCTAAAACTGATAAGGGTTATTCCTATCCTTTTATTTCAAAAGAAACTTTAAATAAAAGATATAAATCCTCTACAACTCCAAACTGGAGAAGAGATTTTGTTCATCCAGAACCATATGTTTGGTCTCCTATTGGTGGTGATGCATTTAATTTTGCTAATAGATACATACCTCTTATGAGATCTTTAAAAGATCTTGCTAGAATAACTAAATATATGACATCTTTGGATGGTATGGTAAATCATACATTAATAAATCAGAATTTACCAGGTTTAGTGTCTAGAGTTGAATATTTTGAAGATGGTGAATTAAAATCAGGTCCACAAAGATTTAAAAGACAATATAATCCACTATCAACTTTAGCATCTGTTGGTGGTAGAGTTGTGGGAGAAGGCGTTCCTAATGCATTAGTAGATAGAGAGGGTCCAAATGTATTAAATATTGGGAGTTTATTTGACCATTTAAAATATACTGAAAAAGTACCAGACATAACATCTGATAGATTTTTGCCAAAACAATCAAGTGGTGATAGTACTCTACAAGACCAAATAAATAATGCTATAGATGGTTTAGGGGGAACAACAAGCAAATCAAGACCTGGCTCAGATCCTCACACAATGTTAGACTTTGGTTTAAAGAAACTAAATACTCCAAACTCAGACATAAGATTAAGTTATAAAGACACATTATCGGAAGCACATCCAAATGATAATTCTGTAGTTGAAGAATCAAAAAATGGAATGCCATTTTATTTTAAAGATATGAGAGATGGCGCTTTTGTTGCTTTTAGGGCTTATTTAGAAGCTATAACGGAAAATATTGCACCCTCGTGGGCAACACATAGATATTTGGGAAGAAGTGAGCCTGTTTATACATATGAAACTACAGAGAGAGATATAGCATTTACTTTAAAAATATTCGCTGGGACAGAATCTGAATTAGCTATGATATGGAAAAAAATAAATAGATTAACTTCAATGTGTTATCCAGAATATAAACATGATCAATTTTTACTACCAAAAGCTTTGCAAAGTGGTAATAATGAGGGTACTTCTGATCCTGCTAGTCAGGTAAGGTCACAAGATTTTTTTAATGATAGTAATTTAAGAATGAAACCACCATTTGTTAGAATGAGATTGGGTGAGTTGTATGGGTCAGTAGATAATGAAATGATTGGGTTTTTAAGAAGTGTAACTTATTCCGTACCTGAGGAAGGACCATGGGAAACTAAGCAAGGAAAGAGAGTTCCAAAACATATAACAGCGGCTATAACTTATCAAGTTATAAACGGTAAAGTGCCAAGTTTAGATTTTGCTAGACGACAAGATGCTATGGGTAATGTAAATCAAAATACTTTTTATGGTGTAAATCAAGAAGTAGGAACGGATTAGTAATATGTCAAGATATAAAGATACAAATACATCACCTTCAACAAATAATTTTAAAAGACGAAAACAATTTAAAAGGTATGAAACAACTTATTATCAAGGAGTTCCAAAAAGTAACACTGATATTTATGTTACAACTCAAACAGGAGATAGGTTAGACAACTTAGCTTTTGAATTTTATGGAGATCCTAATCTGTGGTGGTTTATCGCTAGAGTAAATCATTTAAAAACAATGAATTTGGAAGCTGGCGTTTCTTTAAGAATACCATTATCACCACAAAATATTGTTAACAAATAATAGGAAAAGTTATGGCTAGTTCAGTAAGTAAAAGAATATTTGGTGCTGATTTAAATGATGACATCAAAAAGGTCTTAAAACAAAGACAAAAATTAGCAAAGGAAGCACAACCTTTAGATTCAACTCAATTAGATTCCGAAGATTATAAAGTAAATTTTTTAGATAAAGATGGAAAAATACTAACAGATTTAGGTTCTAGAACTCCTTTTGTTAGAATATGGACTGCTGTTCAAGTTCAAAAACATGATCAAAAAGACAAAAATGGTAATCCAATTCCACCTTATGATAACACTGATGGTTCTTTTGATATTGATGCTATGAGAGCAGAAGATGAAAAAAATGGTAGAAAAAGAATTTACAAACAAATGGGAGATGAAATTCATATTTTTGATGTTGAGGAGTATGACACGGCTGTATACCAAATTGGAAATAATAAATTAAATACATTACCTATAAATCCAAATGAACCTATACAAAGAAGTAATTCTACTTGGGGAAAAAGCATAACAGGAGAAAGAGATAAATATGGTAGAGATGTAAGTGCTTTTCCTGGAGAATTTGAAACAAATAGAAATGAATTTTTTAAACCACCTGCTGGAATAGTTTCTGCTAACTCTGAAACTGAAGGCCCGTTTGGTTTAATAAAAAAAACAACTGTAAATTTTAGTGTTGGTAATTTTCATGACTTTGATGAAATATATAGTCAATATTTTTTAAGACCTGGCGCGAGAATATTTATCGATATGGGTTGGGATACATCAACAATATACGATCCTATTTCTTTGATAAAAAATTATACAGCGGAACAAATATCAGAAGCGTTGTATGGGGAAGATGGGATAGTTCCTTTAGGTAAAGGGCAGATAGAAGTTTTGTGTGGAAATGTTACTGATTATAATTCAAACATTAAATCTGATGGGTCTGTAGAGTGCTCTGTAACTATCGTTTCTCAAAATATGGCTTTAATAGATCATGGTTTAAAAGATGAACAAGAGGCAATAAAGAATAGGATTATAAAAAGACTTGACTATGAGATAATAAAATTTGCTGCTTCTTATTTCAAAGGTGGAGATAAATTTTTTGATTCTAATTTTATTACAGAACCTGAAACTTTGGAGGAGTTTAATGTTTTAGCAGAACAATTTGCAGCATCAAATTTAAAACATGGTTTGAAAAAAAACTTACCAACCGACAACCCATTAAAAACTGGTGTTTATTGGCAAGAGATTGTAGGGAAAGATGGTAAGGCAGTGGCATCAAGCGGTAAAAATTTATATGTACAATGGGGACTATTTGAGGATTTAATTTTAAATCATGAATTTAGTTTTGGTGATAAAAAAATGTTTGCCGGAGCTAATGAGTCATTATATGATTCAAGAAATAATTTTACAAGGTGGGATAGATTTTTATTCAAAAGACAACTTTTTAATGATAAGGCTACTAATCTTGTAATATTATATCCCGAATATTGGCATCAAAAAGCTGGAGTGAATGATGGTACTTATAATACAATCAGAGGTTCTGTTCCAGATGCTTCTGAATATGAAGGAATGCCATCATCTGATAGATATAAAAATAATACTCGTACTTACGATGAAAAAGATGATCCATTTGGGTCTCAGACAAGAACTGATTATGATAAAGAAAGAAGTAGAATTCCAATACGAGAAATATTTATAAGAACTGATGTTATCAAACAAGCATTTAAAAAAGCAGACAACTTAAGTCAAGTTTTTGAAGAAATATTTGATCAAATTAGATTGAATACTTATGAAATAATACATTTTACTATGATACCAAGTGATTATATGGCAAATTCAATACAATTTGTAGATAAAAATTATTTGGCTAGACTCAGTGATATGAATTTGGAACAAGAATGGTTTGATCAATTATTTTCATTCTCACCTAATAGTTCAACATCTATCGTTAATGACTTTTCGGTTGAGCTAAAGACACCATCAGGTGAAATGCAAAGTATGATTGCTATTCAAGCTTTATCACCTGGAAATCAATTATTTCCAATATCATCCATAATTGACAGATATTTAGCTTTAAAAACAACAGACATTGATGAACAAAGAGAAAATGTCGGAGTAATAAGTTTACCTCATTTAGGTGACACTAGAGGTTTAAAGTTTGGAGAAATGTCTAATTTGGATGCTCACATAGAAATGGACTTTCACAAAGCAGATGGTTTATTAGAGGAAAATGACGATCTTGATATATTTTTAAGTACTTTTGGAAAACCTGTAAATTCTGCTAATTTATCAAAAATATCAGCAGCTGCAGCTGATGATGATATGGAGGCTATAGACGAAATATTGGGTAAAACAACTAATAGTGGTAATCAAGAAAGTGATGATGGATATTTTTATAATGGAAAATTTGCAGGCTCTATAGCAGAGTATTTTGGTTTAGCTGCTAAAAAGAATTATTGGATACAAATGAATTCTCCAATTTTGCCTATAACATGTAAAATGAGAATATATGGAATATCTACTGTGAATCCAGGAGATTTATTTAGAATAAGTTTTTTACCAAAAAGATATAGAAATAAAGTTTATTTTCAAATTACAAAAGTATCGCATGATATTAATTCTTCAGGTTGGAATACAAGTTTTGAAACTGTTATGAGACTTCGTCCTGGTATGAAATTTAGAAAAGGTAAAAATAACATATATGAAGATCCTGAACATTTATATATATCAAATGGTTTTTTAAGAAAATTTCAAATGCAAACACCAATGAAAGCTCCTGGCGAAAAAGGTTTGTTTAAGCTTAAAGATTATTCTCCAAACATGACAAAATTACGATTAGCAGATTCAATGCAAGGAGACCAACATTTATCAACACAATCTGTTGTTTGCTTTTTATTTAATGGTAGACCTGAACCAAGAGCGAATGAAAAACAATATGAAAGAGCTGATAATATCACTTTTCAGAGATGGCACACGGGTGCAGCAGCACATTCACATTCTACTTTAATGGGTGATTTCGGAGTTCCCTGGTGGTATCCCGGAACTAATTCAGAAATATTAAAATATTTAACCTTTTCAACACCATGGATTCCTAGTGATCAGTGGGGATTCGATGAGGGTGATCAGATGTGGAGATGGGATTGTGATGGTTGGACTGATTGGGCTTCTGTTTCTGATCCAGTTAAACATTGTAAAACTGTGGCTTGGGCAGTTGATGTTTTAGAAAAAGCAGGCCTTCAAAATTTTGGATGGGGTGCTAATGCTAAAGTTGAAGATATATTTTTACTTCATCCTGATGGAGTATGGCCAAAACCTCTCGATATGAGACTTGGTGGTAAAGACCAAACATATTTTATGGTTACATTTGGAAAAACTGCTTGGTGGATATTTCCAATAGTTGAAGGTGAGAATCAAGATTTATCTGCTATTAGAGATGCTTTTATAAAAATATTTACTTATTCAAATAATATTTGGGAACATGCAGATCATTTACCAAAATATATGGAGGCTTTTTATAATGGAGAGCAAGGTAGAGTGATGAAGCCTGAATGTGTTGCTGCTAATTGTGGTTCTTGTGGTACAGGATGGGATGATCTCTGTGGACATTGGGAGTGTTTTGAATTAGGTAACGCTCATCCAGAATATTTTGGTGATTTTGGTTCTGACCCATGGACCGGTGATAATGAATGGTGGTATCCACCTTATCAAAGAGCTGTAAATGCATTTGACAAACATATTGGAAGAGGAGCAAAAAGTTATTGTCAATCTAATACGGGCTTGGAATGGGGAGGAATTAAATGTTTTCCAAACCAATACGAGTGTTATTATGAACAAGATGGCGGACTTAGACTACCAACATTAGATGAGTTTGAAAGTTTTGATTAAAAAAAGCTTGTTTTTTATAAATAAATTTTATATATTGTAATACGATGTATTGTATTATTCCTATATTCAAAGACCCAAACCTACATCCATTACATAAAGATAATGGATTATCAGCCCTATGGTGTCAAGCAGAATCTGCAGAAGAACCATTCTTTTTAATCCAACATCATCCAGATTCAGATAAAATGATGCAAGATTATAAGTGGTTAAATGATGAATTAATTCAAACACCTGATAAAAAACTATTAAATCATTTCTATAAATTTAAAGATGTGGTGGATAAAAACTTCATTTGGTGGATAGATACAGGAAAACCATTTGAAAATAATATTCGTAATAATGCAATAGATTTCTTGAGTAATAAGTTTTACAATGTAAAAAAACTTAACGAAATCATACCATTATCG
>MDSZ01173355.1_pt1 | contig 10181 bp, 8 predicted proteins | sample 811201 | NCBI WGS metagenome assembly MDSZ01 (sample SAMN05326647, study PRJNA326480) | marine metagenome | isolation source: seawater | place: Indian Ocean: North | collected 2010 | reverse complement strand
GATGTGGACCTTCTTAAAACATTATCTATCGAAACTACAGAACGAAGTTGTAATTCACAAGAAGAAATAGGTGATCAAATTATTGATAGTGTGTTTGGGTATATGAATATTATTGCTCAGAATATAAATTTGAATTCAACTAATATACCTTGTTCTTTAATTGCAAAAAATAGCGAAGAATGTAAAAAGAAATTGCGCATTACATCGTATGAATATTGTGTGTATAATACTTCCAATTTTGAAATCGTAATTTCAGGTGTATCAACTCAATATTTAACTAAAGCAGGAATCCCAAAAAATTCTTCAAAAATTCAAAATTATAGCTGTAATCATTTCAACTATGGTTCAATTGATGTATTTTACGTCAATAATCAAACCTCATTCGATGTAATTATTAAATTTACGTGTGACATCCCTAATGTATCAAGCTATAAGGTTTGTAAAACTACTACAAAATCATTCCGCATTATTCAAAATTTTATACACATATCTAATGTTATTTCAGAACTTGATATGAATAAATGTAATACCGATAAACGCAAAAAAATGATACATAGCATTTATAATAGACTAATATCTAATAAAAAACAACTCGAATCAGTAGAATTACAGAACGATTTCACTTATATTAATACTATTACAGACAAATTTATTGATATATTCCAACCACTCCGATTTAGTGATGATAATACCCTATTAAACAATAGTAATTTTACACCTATGAGGATGCTATCTGCACAATCACAATCAGGTAGTTTTGCATGTGTTGGTAGACAAGGAAGTTTGGGTTACAGTATGGGATATAATTATCAAGACAATATTGATGATGCATTAGATATAATCAATGACGATGATTCCGAAAACAATTTAAACGAAAATCCAGCTTTGTCTCCGCGTGTTCTTCCTCCTCCTATTACAAATCAACCAATTTTTAATTCTTCTCTATATAGTAATTTACAATCTCCACCTATGCCGCCTTCAATTGTTCCCCCTCACCATCATTGTTATACCCCAGTGCTTCACATATAGGAAGTATTGGTGCAATGAATTTACAATCGAGCACTGAAGAAATTGTATCAGTAGTAACACCAGAATAGTATCATTAATTACTTAATAAATATTACTGCATTTATTAAGTAATTAGAGTAATTGAATTTCTAAATTGCGAAGGGATTCCTCAAATGTAGAATCTTTGTAGGAATATCCAAATGAATTTATTTCAAGATTTTTTATTCTTTCATCAAGTGTTCCATGTTGAATGTAACCGAGTATAAATCCCTCTATACTCTCAAGTCTCTTAACAAACCTGGTCGGTTTTTCTTTTTCTATCCAATTATTTACCCAACCATCCACATCTTCGCCTAAATCAATTAATTTTTCATCTTCTGTTTCATTCTTTACTTTTGATTTTATTAGTGGTGTAGCTATTACTGGTAATAGTTGTGGAGAATCATCTAATGAACGCTTTTGTGTATCACTATTGCTTTCTCTATCAAAAGTTTTTGCGATTTCTATACAAAATATTTCCGGTAATTTACTTAAATCATACTTGCTAAGATTAATTTTTTTTGTTCCCAGACAGGGAATTACAATCCCAAGAATTTCTCTTATTGAATTATAATCTTCAGAATCAAGCATAATTCTTAAATTTTTCCACTGATCAATACTAAAATTATAATCATATTGATGAAAACCAATCTGTTTGTTGTTTATAAAATCTGTATAATTGGCTCTGCATTTAATACGATCATTGTCATTTGCATATTTAAAATAGCCATTCTGATCTGTCCCTTTCCATGCATGTTCATGTTTGTCAAAACATTTTTTTGGCACGGTTTCAAAATTAATTTTAGAAAAATTTCTACCCGCCATGTGAATTTCAGTTGTATCCAACGTTTTATTTAATAAACTAATGTCTTTTCTAAATTGAACCATAGCCCGTCTCTTATTATATTTATAAAGATTGGGATATAGATATTTTAATATATGAGATGTTATTCCTGTTTTTTTAGATAAAGACCTTCCTTCGCGTGGTACCCATTTGGCAGCATATGAAATCATTTCTTTATTGAGTAAATTTTTACCTTCATTATTTTTAACAAATTGAATATCCTTCATCAAAAAATATGCATAGACTTTGGCAATGTCATCTTTGAGTTGATAGCTTGTAAGATTCGTTTTTCCTTCAAGATGCATTAATTCATATAAGTTATTTAAATCCACAAATGACCCGAACTTGGGCATCTCATATAAAAACCAATACATAGTGTACGGATATTTTGTATATAACTCATTAAAAATCCAATAAGATGACAATCTTACTCCCCAACCATATTTTGTTCTGATAGAACGAGTATTAATCCAAATTAAAACTAAATCACGAATAATACTGTAAGAATGAGTATTTTTATAATCTACACTGCTTAAATCATTGAAATTAATATTAGTTAATAAATTATTGATTAATTCCATTACACGAATACGATGTACACAATCATATTTACGTATAGTTGTTTTTTTGACAGGTAAGGTATCGCTGCTATGATACGATAATAATTGCGATAGTTCAATCAATTGATTCTGATATAAATTCAATGTATTTGCTTCATAGCCACTCATGTTATATAAAATATACTATTTATTTATTTCTAAGTAAATAACATTTTTTTGTTAATAGTAACTTAAAAAAATATATCTAAACCCTAAATATTTCTTATGTTAACTCACTGTAATATCGCGTAAAATGTTTCCGTTTAGGAAATCATAGATATTTTGGACAAATTCATCAACATATATCTCAATTTCTTTACTAAAAATAGAGTGTAAATAAATACTTATAACTATACACAAAGGTAATACACCAGGTGAAAAATTAATATTAGATACAGTCATTGTTAAAACAATCAAACTAAGTATAATCATAATATGTTTAATAGCATTTTTATCTGCATCCTCAATCATCTGTTTCCTAATCATAACTCTTTTCATTTTATTGTATCCAATAATTTACTTGTTTATTATCAAATTTAATTTTAATTATCATACAAGGTGTATATCTTATTATAAATATCTTCTGTTATTTTTTTTCCTTTAATTAAGATACCTTTTGCACTTGAATTATTCATCAATTGATTAATTTGTCTATGACTTACCCAGACGATAGCACAAGAAGTTTTTTTTCGTATTTTTTCGATTATTTCAAATCCTACACTTTTACTATGATTATCTAATGCGCTATCCCATTCATCTAATAATAGTAGGCTAATATTGTTATATTGTGAATAAATATATGCTCTTAACAGACAAATTTTTTGCCGTTCACCTCCACTTAGTTTATACACCGGTTTTTCGAGTATTGTATGTAATCTAAACCTATATATATCATTACTGAAATGATTATTAAATAATTCATAATCTTCACTGTAAATATATGGTGTAACATATAATAAGTTATATAATACAGATTTCGATTCAAATAAGATTGTTTTCTGTTGGCAACTCATAATAGTTTTTTTAGGTGGTAATTGGAATTTAGCATTACGATTTAAGATAACATGACTACTCGTACCTTCTAAAATTCTACATAAAGAAGACTTACCTGAACCATTATTTCCCATTAAAATAGTGTAGTTATTAGAATTAAACATATCATCAGAAAAACTAATGTTTTCAAGTAGTTGGTTAGAACCATAACCAACTGATATATTTTGAATTAGTACTCTATCAGAAATTGTATAGTTCTGTTTATTGTCTGATAAATATTCTGTTATAAAATCAGCGATTTCTTTATTAACGGTTGTCCATTTATTTTTGATCTTAAAAAATTCATATACTTCTTCACAACCTGACCTGACTTCTTGTGCAAAATACAATATCCATAAAATATGCCTGGGATTTTTGATAAAATTTTTGCACATAACTATTATTCCAATATAGACACAATGAGACATCCATTTTACAATACAATCTTGAATATTAAATAATTTTATACGCTGTAGTTCATAAGAAGTTGTATCATCAATATTATTACTAAACTTATCAAACTCGTATTGGCCTCTATTAAATTTATTAACTAATAGGCTACTTTCAATTGATTCCCGTATACTGCAATACATTTTAGCTTGATTCGTTCTTATAGTTTTATCAAATTCTTTTTCTTGATTTGTTATTTTCCCACTGAAAAAGATATATAGAAATTGAAGTAAAAAAAGGTATAAACTAACATAAATAAATATGTCTGAACTAAGATAAAGCCATAATTGACAAACACCTATAAGTATCGATGTTATTCCAGGAATTAAGTCACGTGCAATTCTGGACCTATATTCTTGAATTAATCTTCCTGATTCTTCAATATAATGTGTAATTTTGGTTAATTTATCAGAATTCAATTCATAAATATTCGTTTCCAATATACACCTTTTTTGTATATTTTTGAGTATTTTATTTCTACACTTAATTCCATATTCATGAGCATAAATATGACGCCTGGAACAGATATAATAACGAGTTAATAGTATTAAACAAGAGTAAAATAATTGTATAAAAACTTTATATGTAAACGCCTGAGATACGTCTAATATTTCATCTAAACTATTAATCCAGGTATAACATCTTAATGTTCTTTCTATTACTGAAAAAATAGATGCCAAAAAAATCATATATATAAGTTTATATGTATAGTTTTAAGCTGAAATTACTAAGATAAGTGTAACAGCTTAGTAATATGTACATTCTTAATTTTCATCATAATTAACAAAGAACATAACCAAAAATACACTAAATAACGCCAACATATATTCCAACGATGAGGCATTTTTATTCATATTAATAAACCCTATCAGCCATGTAATACATATCGCGAATGATATTGTTCTTTTGAGAATTTTATATATATATAGTTTATGATCTTTTTTACAAGTTTTGACTGAGTTATTATAACAGTTATTATAGTTTTTATCAATAAAACTTATTAAGTTATGCCGATATATATTGGATTCAATACGTCTGTTGTTTGATTGTAATTGCCACGGTTTAGCAAGTGTTAATTTAAAAGCTTCTTTTCGTTTTTCCTCTTCAATTTCTTGCTTGGCATAAGCTTCTGCTTGTTCTGCTGCAATTAAAGCTAATTCTCGCGCTTTGGTCATTTGTGCTAATCTAAGATGTTCTTTCCAATCTAACATACTGATAAAAAAAATTATATAAATTAATTATCAAATTTTAATAGATAATATTTAAAATCCAGCTAATTTTTTTCCAAGTTCACTTAGAACAGGCGCTTCAATATCGGTAACATTTGGAACGGGATTACCGTATAATCTTGGTACCTTTGCAAACAATTTAACGCGGTGGGGCCAGTGAGTAGTTAGTCTTAGTTCGTTAAATGCCTTTTGTTTTTTAGTAAGCTGAGCTTGTTTTGCGAAAAAGCGAGGAGTCATACATACATAGGCTACACAGCGGGTATTTTCCTTTTCACGTCCTTTGGTAGGTTCCCGACCACAGTGCATCAGGCGGCTATCCCATAGGACCATACTACCTGCAGGACATTTGATACATTCCTGGGGACAATCAAGTTCATCTACATAATAGTTAAATATCTCTTTGTCAATTTTAAACCAATCCTTCTTGTCTGTAATCTGAAAGCGTTCTCTTGTACGTTCATGAAATTTATGACTACCCTTCAAATATGTTAGAGTTCCATCTCCTTCATTAACATCTAAAGCAGTAATCCAAGATTGTACACATTCGAATTCGGGACGCATGAACGACTGGTCGGTATGTAGCCATGTATTACGATACCACCCTCTACGTGTCTTTTCAGGTGGGAAATGTAATGTTACTCCATCAAACGAAGTTAATAGCTGTTCCGAAGGCGTCTTCCAAATATCTTCAAACACCTTAACAACCTTAGGATTTTGTCGAATGTTCCAGATAGTTTGGGTGTGACCTAACTTCCAATGTTGTTGCAACATAGAGTGCATCGGCGCAAGTTCCCACCAGGTTCTCCAAGTAGATTCATCGGCATGTTTAAATGGTGTAGGCATACTTTGAGTAATGTGTTCTAAGTCACCTATCATTCCACTATACATATTAGAACACTCTTCTTCATTTAATACATTTGGGACTATAGCGACACCATAATTAATTAGATTTTGCATTACTTCTTCATTAGTCTTAGAAACATATTCATCGTAGCGATACGGTGGAGTTTCCATAATTATCCATATAAAATACATATACAGACAGTTATTAATCAAATTTTTATATCATAGATGATAATATACATTACTCCATATCTATATCATCAATGTGAAATAAATATTCAATGGGTATGTTTTTATAGGTAATATTTTTATTATTTGAACGAGAAAATACAGTTATAATTTGCTTTACTATTAATCCGTGTTCTTCTAATTTAGTTGCTGTATCTATTACACTTTGTCCGGAAGTAACAACATCTTCTATTAATATTACAGTATCACCCTCACGAAAATTACCTTCCAAAAGTTTTTTAGTACCATAATTTTTAGCTTCTTTTCTCAAAAATATCATTGGTATCTCATTTTTGATAGAAATATAACTTGCAAATGGAACTGCTCCATAAGGTGTACCACATATTACATTTAACTCTGGATTAATTATATCTCTTATTTTGTTACATATTTTTAAGTTTAATTGTGGGTAGCTTACTATTTTTTTTAGATCAATGTATATGTTGGATTTTTGATTAGATTTTAATGTATATTCACCATGTTTGATGATTTTATTTTCAATAAATTCATTGATAATCATATTATATCAAAACCTAAAATTTTTAAGTAATAATTTATTTTATATACATGCCACGTAGGAAAAAATCAATAAATTCTGGTTCAGGAAATAGACGAGGGAAAAGTAAAAAACTCATTGAAATTATAAATGAAAATGATTAAATACAATTTATTTCCAATATAAATCGTATGTTTTAACATTATTTAAAAGATGTTTGTATTGATTATCTATATAAATATCTAAGTTTTGTTCTATTATTAGTGGTGAGTTAGATGTCCATTGTTTTTCAACGATAATATTGTTTAAGTATTCAATACGCCCTTCAGTACCTTTAAATTGTCTCGACAACCTGTTGCGTCGGGTTTTAAGTTTCCATTCGCACTGCATTGCTTCTGATTTAGTTTTAAATCCATCTATGATACAAATAGGGTACCAATTTTTTTTTTTCTTTGTATATTTTGCTCCACCAGACAATATTCCATTATGTTGTTGCCATCTATTAAGAAAATCATTAGTCATTCCTATATAGTATAAATCGTCGCATTTTATAATATAAACAAGATACATAAATATAAAATATTATTAATTTTTATTTATATATAATATAATTTAAATGAAAATTAAAAATCATTTAGATTCAAAAATTGAAAATCTTAGGAGTTATATCAATAATGATAGTGATGAGTTATCTTATGATGTTCTACAAGATTTATACAATTTAACTGGTGGAATGCCTGGCGATAATAATGATCCCGACATTGAAGATTTAATTAAACGATTTGGTAAAATGAATATTGGAGAACCACCTAAGCCACCGTCTATGTTTCAAAACCCACAATCACAACCACGAACACAATCAAAACCACCACTGCCTCCCACCCAGGGTATACAACCTTCCAGACTGCCCCAAGGACCTATTTATGGTGCGGCAGGTAATGCTGCTGTTGATAGATTGAATGCATCTGGAGCAGATATACTAATACCTAATTGTGTTAAATCTCGAAATATTGATGGTACATTACAAGATTATATTGAAGGTTGTCCGAAAGATGATATCATACGTGCAAAAATAACTTGGGTTAAACACAGACATAACAAACTTATTGGTACTTTATCTAGAAATCTAACTCCTTTAAAAAAAATACTTTTAGAAATTTTAGATACTATTCATTATAGAAATGATTTCGCTGACTATGACAGTCCAAAAATTTCCACAATGGATACAGTAATTATTGAATATGGTGGAAAATCAATTACACTACTTAATATTATAGAGCTCATGTATAATGACAGAGAAGAAACTACCATTGATATATTAAAGAATATTTACGAAAATAAAAATAATTTAGGCAGTAAAATTGAAAAAATATTAAGTCCCTCACTTATTTATTATATATTTAAAAAGCGCTGCGAAGACCACGGTGAAGCAGATTGTAAATTGAATATAAATTGTGAATGGAATCCAGTGTCAGGCAAATGTAGTGAGGTTATTAATAGAGAACATGAAAGAATATTCATTAATCAGGCAATAAAATTTTTTATTTTGCATCAAGAAAAGGAAAATTCATTATTTTCACAAGATTATGAAACATTAAAGAAAAATTTTTTAGATTATTTAAGATATAAAAGGATAGAGATAAAACATCTTAGTGAACATACGGATTTATTTGTAGAAAAATTACTTTTACAAATTTTTGTAGCAAAAATATCGGATTATTCAAAAATATGGGAACACAATCTACCATATTTAGGACAAGGTATGAAATTATTACCAGAAGATATAGATAAATTTAATTCATTAAGAGTACAAGTACTTATTAAAAATTTAAAACAATTGTATGAATTTTGCACTAATAAATCTGAACACATAGACCAAATTTATATATCTCGTATATCAAGTTTTATCAATGTATTAGAGGCTATTAATCGACACATTATAAGTAGGGACGCTATATCTGGTGGATACGAAGATTGGATGAATATGTTTATAGTACATTCTTTAAAATGTAACTTAAAATTACCATACAATATCAAATATGGTATCATTGTTGTTAAATTAGTTGCTATGATTCGTAGTTTACGCTCTAAAAATTTGATTGAATCTAAACCTGGTCATAGTGGTGGTGCGGGTAAATATACCCGGTTAGGGGGACCTGGTTCTACAACTATGCAAGTCAGCCCGGAAGATACTGTGGTAAATGTTAAAAAACAATTACAAGCTAATAGAAAACCTCTTGTTATTTTAAGTGCTACTAATTTTGATAAAATTGCCGGGGAGCATGAAGCTCAAGTCAGAAATGCAAAAAAAACCATAGACCAACATGAGGAAACAAAATCATTATCAGTTGATCAATTACGTGCTAAGAGACTTGCAGCTTTTAAAGATATTATGACTGGACCAATTGCAGGTCCAAAAACAGAATCTTTAACTTTTCAAAATTTGTGTGATAATTTAGAATTTATCCTAAGTCAAAAAGACTATACAAGAATAAGAATTTTATTGTGTGGTACTGTAACCGAGGAAGATATTAATGAACTTACTCAAGCATTTGGAAGAATGTCAGCCAGTGATAAAATGACTGAACCAGCCGAACCAGCCGAACCAGCCGAACCAGCCGAACCAGCCGAACCAGCTGAACCAGTTGAACTAAAAGAACTAAAAGATAGAGTAATAGAGGTAAAAGAAAGTCAAAAGTCAGGCTTTAAAGTTGTTGAAGATCCTCAAAAAAATGCAACTTTAGGTAACATTGTTGGTCTTTCAAAAGACGATAAATTAGGTCAAGCAATTGCAGAAGATATTCTTGTTCAGGTTCAAAAAAATGAAGCTAAACAGAGACAACAAGAACGTGACAACGAATTTGACAAAGAAGTACATGGCCTTAGAATCATTAACATATTTGATGAAGAAGATAAAGATATACCACAGTTAAGTCTCCAACAAAAAGCCGCTCAAGCAGCAGAATCAAGAGCAAGGGAACAAACAGCAAAAGCAAGAGCTGAAGCAGCAGAAGCAAGGGCAAAATCAGCTCAAGCAGCACAATCAAGCGCCAGAAAAGAAACAGCAAAAGCAAGGGCTGAAGCAGCAAAAATAAGGGCTAAAGCTGCAGAAGCTAGGGCAAAATCAGCTCAAGAAGCAAAAGCAAGGGCCCAAGCTGTCGAAAGTGAAGTTATTCAAGCAGCCGCAGAAGAAGCTATACAAGCAGCCGCAAAAGAAGCTATACAAAAAGCCGAAAGAGGAGCTATACAAGCAGTGATAGAAGCTGCAAAGAAAGAAGCAATAGCAGCGAGAGAATCAGAAGCAGCAGCAGAAGCAGCGAGAGCAGCGAGAGCAGAAGAAGCGAGAGCAGAAGAAGCGAGAGCAGAAGAAGCGAGAGCAGAAGAAGCGAGAGCAGAAGAAGCGAGAGCAGAAG
>MDSZ01152739.1_pt1 | contig 10181 bp, 12 predicted proteins | sample 811201 | NCBI WGS metagenome assembly MDSZ01 (sample SAMN05326647, study PRJNA326480) | marine metagenome | isolation source: seawater | place: Indian Ocean: North | collected 2010 | reverse complement strand
TAATTGTAATTTGTGTTTATCTTTATCATAAAAGGCAAATGACCATACGCCATTCAAATCGGATAAGTCTAACAATCCAAGATTTAAAATATGATATAAGACCTCTGTATCAGTTCTTGATTTAAAAAAATTATTTTGAACCTTATATTTTTCTTTTAAATAATTATAATTATATATTTCGCCATTAAAACTTAGATATGTTTTATTATTATAAGTTAAAGGTAATTTAATTTTTTTATTGGGAGAAACAATAGATAATTGATTATTTGACATTCCAAAAGTATTTTTATCATTAAAATAAAATCCAACATTATCTGGACCCCTATAATCCATCATTGAAATCATTTTTTTAACTCTAAATTTCAAATTTGGAATTTGAGTATTATTTAAACTGTAAATACCTGCTATACCGCACATATTAAATATAAAAATTTATAATTTTTTTTTTTCTTTGTTTATAGATAAAATGAACTTTTTTCCTTTATGGACAAAAAATGCTGGCCATTTCTTGTTATTGCAAATTCTTAATAAGTTAAATTGATCTTTAATAGTTTTATTTATATTTAACTCGCTATCTCTTTTTGTACGTCTTTTATAAAATGAACTTTTTCCTTTTTGCCTCATAATTTTAAATCTTGGAAATTTTTTTAAGAAATTATTTATGATTTTATATGTTGCCTTTCCTTGTAATTCTCTTATCTCATCAAACAAAGTAGTCTCATCTACTTTAAAACTTTCTCTAAGATAAATCTCTCCTGAGTCAACGTTTTCATCTGCGTTAATAATGCAAATATTAATTTTTTTCTTATTTTCTAGAATTTGCCATTGAACAGGGGCAAATCCTTTGCCTAAAGGCAAATTTGACTCGTGAACTACTAAGTTAAATTTATTTTTTTTTAGAAAAGTATTACTTAATATTTTTGTATATCCTAATATAAAAACTATTTCAAAATTTTTAATTTTAGATAAGTTATTTTTAAAAAAAAACTTATAAGAAGAGTTATTTCTAAATTTTTTTCTATTAATAAATTCACTTATCCAATTATTCTTTTTATCAAATAAAAAACAGACTTTAAGCATTAAGTTTTCTCCAAAAATTATTCTTACTAAGATTATTGTTGTTAAATCTTACAAATTTTTTTTGATTATCTTTTATTAATTCAAATATTTTTGAGTCAGAAAATTTAATAAATTTTTTAAAATATTTGATATCTTTGATTAATCCTTTATTTTTATAGTAATCATAAAAACTTTTCTGGTTTTGTGAAACAAAAGTTGCAAAAATCATTTTTTTTTGAGAAATACCCTCTTGTAAAGTTACTCCGGAGGAAAGGATCAATATATCCGAACAGCACATTTTTTTTAAGAATTTTTTATGTGAAGTAATTTTTTTTCCATTTCCAAATATAAAAATTTCATTGAATATTTTTCTTTTTTTGATTTCCTTAGTCAACGAATTTACAATATGTGGTCGTTTTTTTGTTCCTAAATAGACAAATATTTTTACTTTGTGTTTAACCTTTTTTTTTTCAAATTTTGTAAAATTTAAAACAAAGTTGTACTTTGAACCTAAAAATAATTTAGTATTTATAATTTTTTTTTTATAAAATTTTTTTTTAGCAAAGGGTGAGTAATTTATAATTATATCACTCGCAAATTTCCTATTACTAAAATCATCAATAGTAACTAATTTTTTACAAATTTTCTTAAGTTTCTTTTCTTTCTGGTAATTAATTATATAGCTATCAATTATACCAAATTCGTATTTTTTTTTGAGAAACACCTTTTTTTTTGAGTTTACATATCTTAATTTAAAATTTTTTGGAAATAGTTGGCTTAAATATTGGCATCTTAATTGATGTCCATTTCCTGATCCTTTAAATTTATCGTAAAAAAAAAGAACTTCTTTTTTTTTATTTCTTTTTAAAATCATTGTGAGATAAAAAGGTTCCTTTTTTTAAATTTTTAGACACTTTGTTAGATACGATTTTATTAATAATTTTACTAAACTTGGATATTTTCCTCGAGTCCTTAGTCCTTATCAATTTAAAATCATTTTTTTTTATATAACAATTTTTTTTTACATCTCTTATCAATTTAAAACTTCTAATAATTTTACTCATTTTTCTATAGTCAGGAGATTCATTAAAAATTTTATAGTCATAAGCACCTATCATCTGTTCATTTTGTCTTATTTCTTTTACCATTGCTTGAAAATTTTTGGGTTCCAGAGCAATATGGTGATCGTAGCTAGGTCTTTTTGAGTCTAAGGTAAAATGTTTTTCTAAAATTTTTGCGCCATGATGAATAGAAGCTACAGTTGCTTCTTTTCCAAGACTATGATCTGAGAACCCAGTAATAATATTGTATTTCGATTTAAAATAATCGATTCTCGATAAATTCAACCTATCTTTTTTAGTTGGATATAAAGAAATACAATGAAGAAGGGCAATCTTTTTATTTTTTTCTTTTTTTATCAAATTTATTAAAACATCTACATCTTTAATATCTGAAAGACCCGTTGAAATTATAATAGGTTTATTTGTTTTAATTACATCTTTAATAAAATAGTAATCATAAAATAGGCTTGAAGAAATTTTGTAGCAAGGCTGATTAATTTTTTTAAAAAATTCAAAATTTTTTTTATCAAAAGTTGAAAATATTTTGATATTTTTCTTTTTACAGATTTTATAAATATTAAAAATTTCTTCTTTTGTTAATTTTGATTTTTTAAATATTTTATGTGAAAAAGTGTTAGACTCATAGCTGCTTTCTGGATCTATTATTTGAAGTTTAATTAAATTAGCACCAGCTTTATTTGCCTGCTCTATCAATTTTATACATTTGGAGAAACTACCTTCGTGATTTATTCCAACCTCAGCTATGATTAGGGATTTGTTACTATTTGAGATAATTTGATTTGAAATTTTAAATTTTTGAGAAAACATTAATAATTTTTTGATTTATGGAGCTGTTTATAAGGTACTATTAAAACTTCTTTATTTATTTTAAACTTTTTTATTGATTTATTTAAATAAAGATCAATTAAATTTTCAAATAGATTTAGTCCGGCATAACTTCCGACTATTGCGCTTCCACTCATTCTTGGGTTAATCTCAATAACAACAGGATTTTTTTTTCTATCAAACATGAAATCACAATCGTATAACCAATTCAAATTGAAGACTCTTGCAATTTCTTTTCCAATATTAAGAATTTTTTTGTTATTTGTTATTAAATTTCCTTCATTTGGCATACTAGATACTAATCTTCGTCTTGTAATGCCATTTATAAGATTTCCATTTTTACAAAGCATATCTAAATCATAAGTTGGACCATATAATTTTTCCATTACGATAATTGGATAAAAGTTTTTAAGATCATTAATAAAACGATTTTTAAAATCAGCATAGCTTAGCTCTATTTCTCTATCATTAGGATTAAATAAAATTTTAGTTTTTTTTTTGTTTATAATGAAAACATTTCTACCCCCTCTAGAAACGGATGGTTTAATCACAACAGATTTATTCTTATTTAAAAAATTATTAATCTTCTTAACAATTTCTTTCTTGTTATGTGCTAAATCCCACTTACCAACTCGTATTTTATTTTTTTCTAACGCTTTATAAGTTGCTACTTTATCAGAAAAAATTTTAATATTCTTATTTTCAGTGCAAGCAATTGCTACTTTTCCTTTTTCAATATTCTTTCGATCTGAAGATAGCATGAGAGCTTCTTCATCAGAAGCGGGAAGAATTAAATTGACTTTATGTTTTTTTACAATTTTTTTTATATCTTTCAGATATTTTTTTTTGCTAATACTTACTTTGTAAAAATAGTCAAAAAAATGCTTGTTAATACTTTGTTCTTTTATATCTATACCTATGGTAACAACTTTTCGAAATTTTTTCATATTCTTAAAATTTTGTGAAATCAGAGGAGCTAATTCTCCCCCAGCGCTTGTTAGTAAAACTTTAATCATAAATTATTTTTGCACTTCTCTTAAATTAACAAAAGCTTCGGCAAACTTTAGACCAACTAAAGAACCTCTATATTGTGTAAGATTTTTTACACCTTTCAAAGACCTTGGATGAGGCCATGATCTCATTTCGGATTTATAAATTTTTAAACAATCAATTTTCTTTTTAATAAAACTTTCAATGTTTACAAAATAATTTGGATTAAATAATTTATTTTTATTTCTACTAAAATTAAAGTCAGTACTCGATGGAATTTCAAAACAATAAATTTTATTTACAAACGTTTTACTTTTGGGCCTTGTAGCAGTCAGAACGGCTTTGAAAACCAGTCTGTGATCTACATTAAGATCATTTTCGAAATGTGTAAAAATTATACTTGGTTTAAATTTTTTTATCTCTTCTTCAATTGATTGAACGATAGATAAGAAAGGAACGGTATCCAATTTATTATCTGGATAATTTTTAAAAATTGGTTTGAGAAATTTGCATTTTTTAGAAACATTTTTTGCTTGTTCATATCTTTTTTTTATTAAATTTTTTTTGGACTGATAGTTAATCCTTGATGTTTCTCCATCACTTAGAAAAATAACTTTTATTTTGAAGCCCTTTTTTTTAAAAGACAATAATGTTCCACCACAACCTAAAATTTCATCATCAGGATGTGCTGCAAAAACAAGAATATTTTTATTTTTTTTCATTAAAAAATCTTTTCAATAAATTAATTACTTTAAATTGCTCTCTTATTTTTAAATCAGGAAATATTGGTATCGATAATGCTTTTTCTCCGTAATCTTCAGAATTAGGAAAGTTACCTTTTTTGTAGCCAAATTTTTTATAGTATGGATTTAAATGTAAAGGCATATAATGTAAATTAACAAAAATATTATTTTTTCTTAAAAAAATAAAAAGTTTTTTGTGAAGATTTTTGTTATCAGTCAATAGTTTAATAATAAACAAGTGATAAGAGCTATAAAAATTTTTACTTATTTGTTGAAAGCCTAATGGTAAATTATTTAACTTTTTTTTATAGACTTTTGCAATATTATTTCTTCGTTTTAGCATTTTGTTAATTCTTTTAAGCTGATTTATGCCAAGAGCAGCTTGGATGTCACTCATTCTAAAATTGTAACCAATCATTTGCTGCTCATAGTACCAAGGTCCTAAAACTTTGTTTTTAAATTTTTTAGAATTTTTAGTAATCCCGTTATTTTTAAAAAGAAGCATTCTTTCATAAAATTTCTTATTATTTGTTAATACGCTACCACCCTCCCCAGTAGTTATTATTTTTACAGGATGAAAACTAAACACACATAAATCAGACCAGTAACAACTTCCTACTTTTTTATTGTAATATTTGGCTCCTATAGAATGTGAAGCATCTTCAATAATGAAAAATTTGTATTTTTTTGCAAGTTTTTTAATTTCAACCGGGTCTGCAGGTAGGCCTGCAAGATGAACAACGATTAAAGCTTTAGGAAGTTTTTTTTTTGATTTAGCTATTAATAGTTTTTTTTTTAAATTTTCTAAACAAATATTCCAAGTATCTTTATCAATATCGACAAAATCCAATTTTTGACCGCTCAATAAAATACTATTTGCCGATGCAGCAAAAGTATTAGGCACAGTCCAAATAATATCTTTTTTTTTAAGTCCTAAAGCCATACAAGAAATCAAAAGCGCAGAAGATGCGCTGTTTACTGCAATTGAATATTTTGCTCCGGTAAATTTTTTCAATTTTTTTTCAAACTCATTTGTTGTAGGCCCTTGAGTTAAATATTCTGAATTTAAAACTTTGTTTACAGCTTTAATATCACTCTTATTGATAGATTGTTTGCTAAATTTCAGCATTTTTATTTTTTTTTTTGTACATCAATTTTAATTTTTTCCAATCTGCTATTGTATTAACATCTATAGCATCATTTGTTTTAATAACTAACCCTTTAGAATCTTTACTAAAAAGAAGTGATTTTGAATTAATAAAACTTTTTGCTTTACCAAAATAAAACTGTCCAGCATCTGTATAATACTTATTTGAATTATTTTTTTTGACAATCTTATTTTTATTTAATTGAAATGCTTGTGATTTTTTATATTGAGATCTTATAATTGGTACTAGAAATTCACTTGATGAATTTTTATAAATTTTATAAGATTTTTTTAGTAATTTTTCATTTATCATTGGAGTTACGGGATATACGCAGCATATAGTAGTGTTCATGGGGATCTTCAATTTTTTGATAAAATCTCTTATCACCGGTAAAGTTCCAGTTTTGCTATCTGCAAGACTTTTAGGCCTAAGATAAGGAACTTTAGCTCCATACTTTTTCGCAATATTTGAAATAACTTTACTTTCAGTGGAAACAAAAACATTTTTAAAAAACTTTAATTTTTTACAAACATCAATCGGATAGGAAATAACTGGTTTACCAAAAAAATCTTTTATATTTTTTTTTTTTAGTCTTTTACTTCCAAGTCTTGCAGTAATAACAACAATACACATTTAATTGTTTAGTTTTTTAATTTCAGCGATGCTTAAGAAATAAGGGTTTTTATCAGAGCTATAGACGAAATTGTTAGCAACCTCTTTGCCTTTTTCTTTTGATTTACTTAACATATAATTTTTACTTTTACCTTGGCTAAAATCAAAATTAGGCCTTATGATAAAATATTTTTTAAATTCAATTGTATCTCTTGCTGAGTCCTCTGGGCAAAGAGTTTCGTGAATTTTTTCTCCCGGTCTTATTCCAATTATATGATATTTAAAATCTTTTTTTAAAGATGCTGCTAAATCTAAAATTTTAATTGAAGGCATCTTTGGTATAAAAAGTTCACCACCATACATAAGTTCAATTGATTTAAGAACAAAATCTACACCATCATCAATTGAAATCCAAAACCTAGTCATTTTTTCATGAGTAATTGGTAAAGATTTTTTATTCTCTTTTATAAGTTTTTTAAAGTATGGCAACACTGAGCCCCTAGAACCAATTACATTTCCATATCTAACGACTGCAAAACTTGTATCTAATTCTCCTCTATAATGATGAGCATTAATGAAAAGTTTATCTGAGCATAATTTTGTTGCTCCATAAAGATTAACTGGATTTGCAGCTTTGTCGGTAGATAGAGCTAAAACTTTTTTAACTTTATTTTTTAATGAAGCCTTAATAACGTTTTCTGCTCCAATTATATTAGTTTTAATACACTCCATAGGATTATATTCTGCTGCAGGAACTTGTTTTAATGCTGCAGAGTGTATTACAATATCTACATTTTGCATTGCAGTTTCAAGTCTAGGTAAATCTCTAACGTCTCCTAAAAAAAACCTTAAAGATTTATTATTAAATTTTTCTGCCATTTCAAATTGTTTAAATTCATCTCTTGAAAAAATAATAATTTTTCTAGGCTTGTACTTTAATAGAGTTTTTGTGCACCTTTGACCAAACGTACCTGTACCTCCAGTAATTAAAATTGTTTTGTTTTTGAAAAAGTTCATTTTTATTTCCCTCTCTTTGTTGCGCAAATGATAAATTCGGTTATTGTTCTACCAACAACCTTGTGTGATGAAAATCCAACATCGTCTACTTTAAAAAACTTTTTAACAACATTTTCAAAATCTTTAGCTGTTTTAAGACAATAAGTTTTTATAAAACCATCTACTGGCTTCGCGACATATATGTTTTTTGCTATTTTATTATGTTTACCTGAAAAATCTGAGGATTGATCATTTACGTCTAAAATTATTTTCCCCGTAGGTTTTAAAACACGCCTAAATTCTTTTAATAAATTTTTGACCTTTTTTTCAGATCCTAACAAAGATAAAATACTCATGGCTACTACATAGTCAAAACTGTTTGCCTTGAAAGGTAGTTTTTTTGAAGTAGGTTTAAAATATAAGAGCTTTGGTTTAAAAGCACTTTTAATTTTTTTTACTCTTTTCCTAGTTTTTCGTACCCAGCCGCTTGATACATCTAGTCCAAAAATATTATAACCGCATTTTTGTAAATGAATTGTATTACACCCACTTCCAAAAGCATATTCAAGAAGTTTTCCTTTTTTTTTCGATTTGAAAAACCATTTTTCTAATCTGACTAATTCTAAAGAGGGATATTGTTTAACATCCCCATCAGCAGCTTTCTCGTATTGATTTATAGCTTCAAATTGGACTAAAGGATAATTCGTTGTCATTTTGATTAATATCCCTCGATTTTGTTTACTTCATTGAATAACATTTTATTTTCCTTGTACCTTTTTAAATTGTTAAAAATTAAGTCATAGGCTCTTGATCTATTTTTATCAGAAAGGCCAGCTGTATGGTTTGTGATAATTACGTTTTCTTTTTTTCGTAAAAAATGATTTTTTGGTAAAGGCTCTGGATCCACAACATCTAAACCAATGCCCCAGAATTTTTTAATCAATTTATCCTTCATTAATGCTTTGGTATCTACTAATCCGCCTCTTGATACATTGATAAATATGCTATTTTTTTTCATTTTATTAAAAAAATCATAATTAAATATTTTTGTTGTAGTTTTTGTAAGAGGAGCTGCTGAAATAATTACATCATAATTCTTAGCTACTTTAGTAATTTGATCTATTTCAAAAAAATTTCCCACGTTATGTAAAATTGGTACTATCTCCTCTGATATAATATCAATATCCATTCCAAAACCTGTTAATCTTTCATATAGACATTTTCCAATACCTCCAAATCCTACAATTAATACTTTTTTTTTTAAAAGCTCTAAAGGACGTTTAACTTTATAAAATCTATTAGATAAATGCATTTTGAGGTTTCTCGTAAATGCTAGTAATATTGATACAGCATGATCTGCGACTTCTGGGCCTTGCAATATTTTTCCGTTTGTAAATGTAATATTTGATTGTACAAAGGAAGGTATCATATATTGCTCAATTCCTGCTGCAGAGGTATGAACCCATTCCATTTTATAAAATTTATTAAAAAGTTCCTCTGTAAAAAAGGATCTTGGGCAGTTAATTAATGCGTGTGCATTTTCGATATGCCGATGTAAATTTTTTTTATCAAAATTATCTAAAATTATAAATTTAAAACCTTTAAAATTTTTTTTTATTTTTTTAATAAATCCTTTGGGGAAAGTAGCAGTATCAATAATTATGACATTTTTTTTTTTATTTTCCATAGCTCCGCACTTTGTAAAAAAACTTTTTTTTCACAATTATATTTTTCATTATCTTTAAATCTTACTTAACAAAAACGACTGTTTTTTAACTGTTGTTTTTATATTACCCAGCATAATCTCAATCTTATTTTTTTGAAGATTGATAATTTTAAAAACTTTTTCTGTAAAAGGTCCTGAAATAAACTTATATTGATAATTCCTTGTGAGTTTATGAAAAGCATAAGATAAATAACCAGATTTATTTTCAAATTTTTTACATAATAAAATAAATTTTTCTATTTCAAATTGAGCTTGGTGAAATCCATTTAATAAGTATTTAAGCCCTCTGCAGAACTTTAATTTATTTAAAGTTTCATTTTTTTTGAAATCTTCATGAAAACAAAATAAGTAGTCTCCTAAAAGATTGAATTCTTTATTAATAATTTTTTTGTTTTTAAATTTCTGGATTGATAATTTTGGAATATAAATTTGATAGTTTCTACCAAGTTTTTTGGTTAAATCTTCTTTTAGCAAGTTAAATCGTTTTTTATCAAATTTCACTATGATCCACATAACTAATAATTATTTTTTTTTAATTCTTTTTTTAATTCCTCGTATTCTTTCATTTTTCTTTTCATAAAGTTTATTGTTAGCTTTGTTCTTTCTGCTACACCTTTAGGTGTTACTACGTATTGTAAATATCTCATTTTATTTTCTTTTTTTTGGAAATTTTGAAGTTTTACAAAACCTTTTTTTTGTAATGCCTTTAGACAGTAATTTAGTTTACCTAAACTAAAACCAAGTTTTTTTGCAAGCTCTCGCTGAGAGGACTCAGGAGTTTTCTGAATTTTTCTTAACACTTCAAACTGATCTTGTTCTTTTCTCATTTGTTCAATTATTGAACAGTATATGTTCAATAATTGATTGGTCAAGCTTTTTTTAATTGATTATTTGGGATTTTGTTAAGAGATAAAAACTATTTTCAGTGCATAAATCAAGCCAATTGAGCTATTAGTACTGGTCAGCTGCACACGTTACCGTGCTTCCACATCCAGCCTAT
>MDSZ01095401.1_pt1 | contig 10181 bp, 11 predicted proteins | sample 811201 | NCBI WGS metagenome assembly MDSZ01 (sample SAMN05326647, study PRJNA326480) | marine metagenome | isolation source: seawater | place: Indian Ocean: North | collected 2010 | reverse complement strand
TAGAGAAAATATTATTATGGGGGGTAATTTTTGTTCATGGTATGGGGGTTTTGATTCATATGTTATAGCACAAGAAGCAGATTGTCCTATTTATGTTCCTAGTATGGGAAGAAAAATTGAAGGTGAAGAACAAATGCCTAATTTAAATCATTTATCTTATATGAATTGGGTAGAATGGGTTAAAACGCTTAATAATTTTAAGTATGGTATTCATATGATGCGTACACATGCCGCGGGTACTTTCGCGTTAAACTGCGCTTATTTGGGTATTCCTTGCATTGGATATGAGGGGTTAGATACACAAGAAAAATGCCACCCTGATTTAACAGTTAAACTAAGTGATTTGGATACCGCTAAAAAGTTACTTACACAACTAAAAACAGATACTAATTTTTATAATAAATGTTCTAATACAGCAAAGGAAAACTATATAGAATACTATGGTGAAAATAAGTTTATAAATAAATTTTATGGCGAACTATAAAGAAACGAGACCTATAACAATATTTTGTGATATAGATGGTACACTAGTAAAACATTGTAGCCCATTTATAGCTACTCGACCAGACTTTCATATGGAATTATTACCTGGTACTTTATCCAAACTAGAAGAGTGGGATAGAGCAGGACACAATATAATCTTAACTACAGGTAGAAGAGAAAGTATGAGAAAAATAACAGAAAAACAATTAGCTGAAGTAGGTATCATCTATGATCAGTTAATTATGGGAATAAAAGGGGGGAAAAGGGTATTAATAAATGATAGAAAACCAAATGGAACCAAAAATTATGCCTCTGCAATTAATCTTACCCGAAACGAAGGAATAAATAATCTTAAAATTAAATAAATACAATGAGTGGATTTGAACACATTAAAGACAAATTTATCAAAGAAGCGTTAGAAGAGTACAAAAAACCAATTAATGACGCTAAACCAGATAATCTTTCAGTAAGTACTTATCGAGTAGAAAAACCTTGGGGGTATGAATTATGGCTTGAATTAAATGAATTTTATGCATTTAAATTAATTCATATGGAAAAAGGAAACAGATGCAGTTTACAATCACATGATTATAAAATTGAAGCCAATTATGTAATTGAAGGGGAAGCAGAAGTACTTTTAGAAAATGATGAAGGAATTATGGAATCTAAAGTCTATAAAGTAGGGTCTGGTTGGACAGTACCCCTAGGTAGAAAACATAGAGTAATAGCAAAAGAAAGCTATACTGCATTAGAAGTATCTACACCCCACCTTAATGATGTAGTAAGATACCAAGATGATACTAATAGACAATCTGGAAAAATCGAAAGCGAACATGGTCAGTAAAAAGGCATCCGGTTTACCTTCATGTTCTCAATGCCCCGATGATGGGAAAGTAGAGTACATTACAGATTGGGTAGCCGATAAAAATGCCTTAGGTAAGTTTTGTAAAAAGTGTGATATGCCCCTAAAAGAAAAATATAAATTATGTATTTTAGCAGCGGGGAAAGGAACCCGAAATACTACAGTTGATAGTCTACACAAATCTTTATTACCTGTAGAAAATAAAGCTGTTATATCCCATATTATTAAAAGTGTTCCTGAAAGCATAGAAATAGTAATTGCTGTAGGGTATCAAGCAGATCAAGTTATGTCTTATGTTAGGGAAGTTTTTCCAAGAAGAGATATTACATTTGTAACAGTTGAAAATTACGATGGCCAAGGTTCAGGGCCGGGTTTAAGTTTACTCAGTTGTAAAGACCATCTTCAAACCCCTTTTATTTTTACTTCTGCAGATACTATCGTAAAAGAATCTTTTGTTTTTGAGGAATTAGAGGAAAATTGGTTAGGGGTCTCTCACGTTGAATTAGAAGACTCTTTAAAATATTGTTTAGTAAGAGGTTCTAAATATTTAGATAAATTATACTATGGTACCGGAAATAGAGCTTACATAGGAATGGCTGGTATATACGACTATGAAGATTTTTGGAATAGTCTAGAAAACCATAAAATAATTAAAGATGAATACCAGGTGGTTCACGGTTTTGATGGTTTAGACAAAATTAGATTAATTGATTTTACTTGGTTTGATACTGGTAATAATGAATCGTATAACGAAACCCGAAAACATTTTTCTAATGAAGTTGTAGCAGTAAAAAATAAAGAATCTTTATTTATAGATGAGGGTAAAGTAATAAAATATTTTTCTGACCCCGAAAAAGTATCTAAAAGAGTACATAGAACTAAATATTTAAATGGATACGCCCCTAAAGTTAAGCAATTAAACCCTAATATGTACTCTTACGAACATGTTTCTGGGGATATGTTATCTAATGTATTAGATGATAATGTACTTAAAGATGTCTTAAGTTTTTACAAGGATAAATTTGCTGATATTAGATTTAGTAAAGATGAACAATTTATAACTAATTGCAAAAACATTTACCAAGATAAAATTTATAATAGAATTAAAAAATTTGCAGGTAGTGATTTAGATAAAATTAAAACTATAAATGGGGTTGAAGTACCTCCTATTTTAGAGTTATTAGACAATGTAAGTTGGGATTCTATATATAGTAATTCTATACCTTCTAGATTTCACGGTGATTTTCAACCCGAAAATATAGTTTACAGTAATGATGGATTTAAACTTATTGACTGGAGAGAATCTTTTGGAGACAGCTTAGAAATTGGAGATTTATATTATGATCTAGGAAAACTTTACCATGCACTAATAATAAATGGACAAACAGTTTTAAATAAAGGTTATAATTATAAAATTATAGGTAAAGATAAAGCATATATTAACTATAGTATTAAAAGTAATTTACAATTATTATTAGATTATTTTGAATCTTTTTGTAAAGAAAATAATTTAAATTGGGATAATGTAGAACTTCTTGGTATATTACAATACATAGGAATTTGTACTTTATATAAAGACTTCCATGAAGGAAAGTATGGTGAATTCCTATTTTTATTAGGAAAATATATGTTAACAAAAAGAATAAATAATGGAAAATTTAATTAAACTTTATAAAAAAGAGTCAAACGATGCTTTTATATCAATTTCTAACTCTTCTATAGTAGATTTTGTAAACTTAATTATTAAAGCATACAAGAATGAAAAAAAAGTATTTGCTTGTGGTAATGGAGGTAATGTAGCTTCGGTACAAAACTTAGTTTTAGATTTAAATATGCACCCCTTTGTATCTGAGGATAAATCAGAAAGAAAGGGTAAAAGAAACCAATTCCAAGCAGTTAGTCTATGTGATTCAGCTGCGGCAATAACTGGAATGACCAATGACATTGGATTTGAAAATATATTTGCTGAGCAATTAAAATACCAAGCTAATAAAGGAGATATATTATTTGCTATGTCAGGATCAGGTAATTCTAAAAATATAGTAAAAGCTTTAAAACTAGCTAAAGAATTAGGTATGATATGTGTGGTTATGACTAGAAATAATAATACAAAATCTGATGAATATGCTGATTTAGTATTAAGAATTAATAGCAACAAGTCAGTTTTCCCTGGCCAAACAGGTGGAAATAATAATAATTTTCATTACGAAGACTGTATATCAAAAATATCACACATTGCAGTTGGAATATTAAAACAATATGTCGAAAATGAGATTGAATCCCAATAAGTTAAGAAAACATGTCTTAGACATGGTGTACGAAAAACAATCCGGCCATATTGGTGGTAGTTTTTCTATAGCGGAATTAGTTAGTTATTTATATAGTAATTATAATTTAACAGAACCCTTAAAGGATAAATTAATTTTATCTAAAGGCCATGCTGTGCCTATTTTATACGCGGCTTTATATGAACTAGGAATTATAGATACTTTAGATAACTTTAGAGAAGTTAATTCTCCTTTACAAGGCCATCCTGATAAAATCAGACTTCCATACATGCATGCCACTACGGGGGCATTAGGGCAGGGGTTAAGTATTAGTATAGGCCATGCCTTAGCATGTAAAGCTAAAAACTTACCTAATAATATATTTTGTGTTCTAGGAGACGGTGAAGTACAAGAAGGGCAAATATGGGAAGCTTTTATGCTAGCCCCTAAATATAAATTAAATAATTTAGTCTGTTTTATAGATAGTAATAAATCACAAAACGATGGATATGTAACAGATATATTAGATATGGGTGATTTATCTAAAAAAATAGAATCATTTGGTTGGGATGTTCATGATATAGATGGACATAATTTAGATCAAATTCATTCTTCATTAGAAAATTTACATAAGGGTGATAAGCCAATCTGTGTAATTTTAAATACTGTAAAAGGGAAAGGGATTCATTTTATGGAACAGCCAGAATGGCATGCAAAAGCCCCTAACCAAGAAGAATATATTAAATCATTAAAAGAATTAGGTTATGAAAGCAACTCGTGATGCCTTTGGCGAACAATTAATTGAATCAGGAAAAACTAACCCTAACATAGTAGGTGTTAATGCTGACCTAGGAAAAGCTACTAAATTAGGTAAATTTGGTGAAGTATACCCCGATAGATTTTATGAAGTAGGAATTGCTGAAAATAATATGGTAGGGGTAGCCTCAGGCTTATCCGAATATGGGTATAAAGTATTTTTAGCATCCTTTGCCTCATTTTTAACAGGTAAATATGATACTATTAGATGTTCAATTGCTTATTCTAATGCTCCTTGTGTTATAGTAGGTACCCACGGGGGATTAGCTATTGGTAAAGATGGTGTAACACAAATGGGATTAGAAGATCTAAGCTTAATGAGATCATTACCTGGTATGGTTGTATTAAATCCGTCTACATATAATCAGACAAGGGCCATAGTAAAATACTTATGTGATAATGATCTAAAAAACCCATATTATTTAAGATTAGGTAGACAGCCTGTACAAGAAATATATAATGAGGATGTTAACTTTGAATTAGGTAAAGGTATAGTACATAAAGAAGCTAAAGGTTCATGGCAAGAACAACATGTAGTATTTAGTACTGGATGTATGTTGCCTGATGTTTTAGAAGCCACTAAGGATATAAATATAACAGTAATTGATATACCAACTATTAAACCCCTTGATAAAGAAATTATAAAAAAGTACGCTAAATGTAATGTCTTTACTGTAGAAGACCATTCAATTATTGGTGGTTTGGGTTCAAGTGTGGCAGAAGTTATTGCAGAAGAAGGTATACCATGTAAACTACATAGAATTGCAGTTAATGATGTGTTCCCCGAATCAGGAGTTCCTGCAGACCTATATGAAAAATATGGTTTAAGCGCTGGTAAAATAAAGGAAAGAATCTTAAATGAGCTGGATAAATAAGGATACTGAAATATATTGTTCATTTGCTAAAGAGGCAGGAAATACTGGCTGCCAAATGATGAATTCTGCTTTTTATTATCATGATTTAAATAAGATATATAAATCATTTTCGGTAAATAACATCAAAGATGCAGTTAATGCTGTAAAGACTTTAGGTATTAAAGGCTTTGCTATTACAATGCCATATAAAAAACAAGTATTAAAATTTGTAGATAGTATGGAAGATTGTGTAAAAGAAATAGGAGCAGCAAACACTGTTATTAATACAAACAATAAATTACATGCGTATAATACTGATTATTTAGCAGCACTAGAATATTTAAGTTATTATAATAATAAATCTTATAAAGACTGGAATGAGTTTTTTATATTAGGTGATGGGGGCTATGCTGCTGCTGTTAAAGCTGCAGCCAATAAACTTAATATGCCATTTACCAATATTACTAGAAATAATTGGAATAATCTTAATAATATTAAATTCAGTCTTGTATATAACTGTACCCCGGTTGAAAATATATCATTAGATTCGTCTAATATTTTTATAGACTGTATAGTTACAACAAATACAGGACATAAATTAGCAACTATGCAGGCTTCACATCAGTATAAACTATACACTAAATTAGAATTTCCATGGAAAACATAAAAACACAATATAAAGAAAAAGGTTATTATTTAGCTAAATCTGTATTTACTAAAGACTTTTGCAATGAATTAAAGGATTATTTAAATACTTTAGAACCAAAAGTAAAAATTCCTTTTAGTGATGTTCCCTATGGATATGGAAATTTATTGAATGAAGGACCTTACTCTAAGGTAACTCAAAATGAAACAATAAAATCATTTTGTACAAACTTACTGCCTAACGAAGGTTATAGATTCAATCATCTTGTAATTAATAGTAAAGCCCCATGGATAGGAGGTACTACAGAGTGGCACCAAGAAACTTTCCATATAGATACTTATGGCCCTGGTTGCACCTCAAAAGATCATGAAAAGTTTATGCAAATTTATATTGCATTAGATAAACATGTAGTAGAAAACGGGTGTTTAAAAATTATACCGTCATCACATAAAGAAGGTGAATTAGAATTTGAAGATTGTATAGGTAATTATACTTGGGGTCATAAAAGAAGACTATCTAGTAAATCTATGCAATTTTTATATAATAAATACGGTATAGAAAATGTATTAATGGAACCTGGTGATATATTATTTTTTAGTCATTTATTAGCTCATGGCTCAACTTCAAATTTAATTGATATGCCCCGAAGAGCCATAGTATTACAAGCTAGTTCTTTATTTGAAAAAGATAATGATACGTTTGAAAAATTTAATAATTTTAGAACAAACTTTGTAGTGGATTACCTATCAGGAATAGTAACTAAGTTAAAAAATAAAAATTTTTACAAAGATTTTAACAAAAATGAAAATAAATAATTGGATAAAAAACATCAATAGGATCTTTATTCCTAGATTAACTAAGGAAGTAAATAAGAGATTTGATATGGCGGAAAGAACCATAAATTTCCCCCAACAATTTATTAAAAATTTTTTAAATTCAATTAAACAAGAAGATTTTATAGCATATCCTTCTTACGCCGAGTATGATGAATTAAAAACCAAAATAGCTAAATATAATGGGTTGAGTAAAAACAATGTATTCTTGTCTACAGGTTCAGGTGCTTGTATAAAAGCTGTACTTGAAGTAACTATGAATCCTGGTTATAATGTAATATCACCTAACCCAAGCTATCCCATGTATGGTATATATGGTAAAATTTTTGGTGGTGAACATATTAGTGTTCCCTACCCAAACTCCCAAGTTTATTCACTAGATGCTTTATTAAATAAAGTTAATGATAAAACAAGATTAGTAATAATATCTAACCCTAATAGTCCTGTTGGTGACTATAAATCTATAGATGAACTTAGAAAAGTTTGTAAGTTTTTAAAACAAAAAGGTATAATATTCTTAATTGATGAAGCATATGTAGATTTTTGTCCAAAATCTGTTTTACCTTTAATACATGAATATGATAATGTAGTTATATCAAGAACTTTTTCTAAGGCATTTGGTGCAGCTGGGATTAGAGTAGGTTATTTATTAGGTAATTCTGAAATTATAAAAACTATAACTAAAGTACAATTAACATACCCACTAAGTACTTTATCTGTAAAATTTGCGAATTTTTTGTTAGATAATATAGATGAGGTTCATAGCTATACTAAGGATACAATAAGGGATAAAGAACTTTTGTGCAACCTATTAGAAGATAAAGGATATGATGTTATTAGGTCTTATACTAATTCAATCCATTTTCATGAAAGGCATGGAGATAATTCACAGACAATAACTAAACTAAAAAAACAAGGACTAGCATTTAAGAGCGGAGACATGAAAACAGGAACACCTGTAAAAATTCCGGGAGATAAAAGAGAAACATGGATACGATTATCTGTGGGCCCTAAAATTAATGAAATAATAGAAAAAATACTATGAGAGTAGCACTTTGCTTATATGGATTAACTGGGGCAGTTGATTTTGGGTTTGGTTTAGGTAAATCTATAGACCCCAGAATAGGCCACTATCATCATTTAAAACATATAATCGAACCTAATAATGCAGATGTTTTTATCCATAGTTGGAGTACAGAATTTAAAGATTTATTAGTTGATCTATATAAACCTAAAAAACATGTAATAGAACCACAAATAGTGTTTGATCAAGATTCTATAAATTCAAACTCTATACCTAGTAGATGGTGGTCAAACGCAGTTGTAATGGACCTAAAACGTCAATTTGAAGAAGAAAATAATTTCAAATATGATTGGGTTATGTTATATAGATTTGATCATGTATTTCTAGTAGATTTAAATTTTAAAAATTTTAATAATGAAAAAATATATTTTAGGCATTCAAACGGGATGAGAGCACCCCAAACATATTCTCATGGGTACCCTGGAAGAGAAAAGTGTTTATGTTATAATAAAAGAGGAAAACATGGGATACGATTAATGGATGCTTTTACATTTTCTAATTCTAAAAATATGGATAAATTTACATCTGTATACCAATGGCACCAAGAAAATAATAAACCTTTTGACATAGGACCCCATGATGAGTGTTATGTTCAATTAGAGAGAACTAATATGCAAGACAAACTAGATTTTGCTTTTCATGGTTATGACCCACATGCCTCGAATACAGGACATAACATAATGCAGTGTGAAATAGTAAGAGCATTATATGAAAATCCTGAATACATAGAAAATGATTTTAATATAAATAATTTTAAAATGATTAAGGATAAACTAACTGATAACCCCATTGTTCAATCACGTTTTCCGGGGTGGGGTATATCATCACAAATTAAAAATAATGTTAAAAAAGCGGGATTTAACCGTATTTAAAAAATAAACAATCATGATATCAAAAGATTTACAACAACAGCTAAAAGCAAAGGGTCAATTCCCCTATGGTAAAAGAGATAGAGCCTATCAATCTATTGACGGTAATCCCGGAATTAGGGATATGGAACATAGATATAAAGTAATGCAATTTCCTAAATCATTTGATGGAGAAACAGTTATTGATTTTGGGTGTAGTGTAGGAGCGATTTGTTTAGAAGCTAAAAGAAGAGGAGCAAAGCGAGTAGTAGGTTTAGACTATAAAGCAGAAACAATTGAAGTAGCAAAACAAGTAGCTAAAGAATACAATTTAGACATAGAATTTTATACTTTTAATATTGATAATGGGTTAGATAATTTACAATCTATCATTGGTAAAGATAGTTTTGATCATGTGTTTGCCTTATCTATTTGGGCACATTGTGATGAAGTAAAATTAGCCCAAATGATAAACTACTATACAGATAAAATTTGTTGGTTTGAAGGACATAATGCTAGAGCCTACGGAGACACTAAATCTAAAATGGATAGGGAGTTAGAAAAATTATTAGATTTACCTTATTGTGAACATATAGGAGAGACAAGTGATAGAAGTATTAGACAAAATTATAAAATAAGCAAAACCCTAAGATTAGATCTACAACAAAAAGATGATTTTGTATACTTGTCAGGAGACATTTACAACACAGTTAAAGAATCTAACTATGACTATGAAAATAAACAAGCAGGTGGTCGTCATTTATTAGATAAAAATTCTTATATTGAGGGAAAATATAACTATAATGGTAAATATAGTTGTTATGTAGCTGATTCAGATTTAGATTTTGGGTATAAAATTTTAAATTATGATCCCTCTGTTACTAATTTAAAAGATAAAATAAATCATGCACAGAATATATTTAATATCCAAAATATATTAAGCGAAGGTGGATTTGCTCCTAAACCCTATGAGATAATTACATGTCATGATTCTCAAACGTTTTACCATGCTATAAAAATGGAAAACCTTAGGGGTACATTTACACAACCAAGTCAAGAATGGATAAATAGTTTATCTAAATTTTGTAATGATAAAAATATTACAAGAAAGGGGTGGTCTATTGAAAATGATTGCATACCAAAAAACTGTATAAAAGTAGGAGATAAAACCTACCTTGTAGACATAGATTATAAATGGGTAATAAATAAATGAAAATATCACTAATACAACCAGGTAGAAATAATCTTAAGTACTTAAAATGGTCTTATGATTCAATTAGAAAAAATCAAGGCAATCACGAAGTAGAAATTTGTGTTGCTGATGATTTTAGTAATGACGGTACATGGGATTGGTGTCAAGAAATGATGGGTAAAGATCCATTATTTAAAGCAATAAGGAACGAAGGGCCAACTAGACTAGGCCATACTATATTATATGATAGGTTAGTTAATGAAGTAGCTACAAATGATATTTGTATGATCTATCAT
>MDSZ01253797.1_pt1 | contig 10182 bp, 2 predicted proteins | sample 811201 | NCBI WGS metagenome assembly MDSZ01 (sample SAMN05326647, study PRJNA326480) | marine metagenome | isolation source: seawater | place: Indian Ocean: North | collected 2010 | reverse complement strand
CTACTAACTTCAAGTAGATTATTAGTAGAAGAAGAAAGAAGGAAGAAAAAAGAAGAAGAAGAAGAATACACAACAATAATAATACACCACCACCCACCACCACCACAGCAGCAGTGTAATTGACATGCCCGCTAAAAAAAAATTGGGTTGGACGATTCCACATCTGCATATCAATCTCACCATTTCAAGCCAAAGACTGTACCTCGCAGAAAGTTTTGTTATGTCTATCCTGGCCACGCTACCAACATCAAAATGGATTATTCCTCAGGAAACAATTTTTATGAAAATTGTTCCTGCGGCATTCACCCCTATGATGAGTATGGTTCATGCCACTACCACACTCTATACGCCTATGTTTTTTAGGCTATTTCTATCAAACGGTGGTGGGTCAACTAGATATAATAACCTAACTCCAAGAGAGCAGATTGCTAAAATCTTGGCTTCACATCCAAATAGCCTATTTTCTAGGCTTCATTATGCTCACGTCAACGGTATTGAAGTTACTCCATTTTTTTTGGCTGCAATGTGTTGTGGCATTGCTGCTGACGTTGACGAAAGTCGGTTGTCTAAATATGGAACTTTGTTTGTGGCCTTACGTGTCGCATACACAATCATGTACGTGATACAGAGCCGCTCAACTAGTATGTTCCGCTCACTTTTATTTCTTTGGAGTCTAGCCATGTCTATGAACCTCATTCGAGAATCGTCAGCGAAAATGTACGATTAAAAGTTGAGCCTAAAGGTTTGCCAACCATAGTGTGGGAACAGGTGATTAAAAATATATATATTCTTAAACGTAAATTCAGGTGATATTAAAATAAAATACATATTTGACTCTAAAAATACTTTTTATTAACACATTTAATACGATATCATTTCCATCTATTTTTACCTTCCGTGAATTCATGGTACATCTATTATATGTACGATTGTTCAATATATATTAGAATACGTATATCGTAAATACGCGTCAAATTATATTTACCGAATTATAATGTAGCTGGTCACTTGGTAACCATCATTTTAAACAGTTTAAAATCAATATATCATATATAAATCATCATATATATTAAAAATACCAAACGTACTGTTTCTTTTTCAATGATTTCTATGAGTATACCGAAGAAGATTTTGATCGTTTTATTTTGCTTGCTTTTTGTTGTTTCAAATACGGAGATGGGCCACGACTACTAGACTGGAAGGAAGACGGCTTCTTACTAACACTGCCTCGTTTACCAACATTATAAGTTTTTGAGCTAAATTCTCTAGCATCTTGTAATCGTGCTTCAGCACGATTTCTCGGCGTAATCTTTGAGGTATTGTTGCTCCTGGTCTCCTTTGATTTCACGGCGCCAGATTTTGGCATTGGGTATCCCTTCTGATCAAACGCGATTCCAGATTGGGCTTGAGATTGGTTTTCAATTTTTGTCATATCTCGTGTAGCTTCTATCTTACCCGCTGCCAGTGCCTTCTCCAGCTGGGCACGCCTCGCTACCAAAATTGCATTTTTTCGTTTACAGAATTCTAATTCTAACTCACCCTCAGAGCGAATTTTTTTCTTCCCTGCAATATTTTCGTCGCCGATAAATGCCTCGTCCTCTTCGGAGTCCGAATCTAGATTATCTGAGTCACTATCATCCTCGTCTTCGTCGTCTCCAACGTCGGCTTTCCTGGCGGAAGGTACCTTCTGCCTTTGGCCTCGGCCTCTTGAAGATTTTTTGGTACTCTTATAGCTGACTGTGCTGTTGCTAGACTTACTGGATTTGCTGCTTCTTCGACTTGCACTGCCACCAGAGCCCACGCTGCCTACCTTTTTTCGTAATGCCTTGCGTTGTTGCAGAGCAACCCTTTCTCGGTTTAAAATATTATACTCGTCTCTTATCGCTGTCAATTCTTCAGCAGGAAAGACGCCTAATGCACATATTTTTCGAAGTTCCTCGGCAACGTTCTTCTCGCTACTGTATACTTTTTGAGACATTGATACATCCTTCAACAACGCCTTGCGTCTTGTTTCAACTCGCTGCAACTGTTCCATAACTGCAGCTGCACTTTGAGAAACACCCATTCCATTTTTTTTATTTTTATTCTTTCCACCTTGACCTTTAGCATCTTGTGCTGCACGTCGGCAAAAAGCTCGAATAGTTGCGGCGAGCTTTCCGCCTGCAAGTTCTTGCAACAGTGCACTAGTAGAAGTTATTTTATTGAACTCTGCCGCCACCTTGCTTCCAGCTTTGGAAGAAGATGACGATGACGATTTTTTTGATTTACTGCTTGGTAAATGTCTTGCAAGCTCGTCTTTTGCCCCGCTGCCTTCCAAAAATTGCCGTAAGGTTTGATGGAGGCTGCATAGCATGTACCTTGATTTGCCGCTTGCAGAGACACTTTTTGTACCGGGGCTGATGCACCCGCGCCATCGGCAAAAACCACCCACACTAGTTCCACTTACCTGTTCAATGTCAGCAACAAAGGCTGATTTTGCCACTTTACATCTGGCTGTTTGTCCGCTTTCTATCTTAGTCTCGCCATCTTCAACATTGTCAATGTCCAAATCGATACTTTCGTCCATCACTTCTATTCCAATTAATGCTGCTAATGGTTTTGGCGCATTATTTTCTTCTGACAATCGTTGTTTTTCTTCTGCATCCCTCATTCGTTGTTTTTCTTGCGCTAGCGTTACTCCATTCTGCCTCGCACCATTTCTGCCGACTGACATATTAATAGCAGCTTTGTGTCTTTCGTTCTCAACGTATCCTACTAACTTTTGCATCATCGTGGCGTTCGCTTTACTATTCCTTTCAGCTCCACGTGCATCGCCATACTTACTGGCGCTCAAACTTACACTTGCACCCTTTGTGTTGGGTCTATGCAACACAAAATACTGCAACTTCAATGGCTCGTGGCGATTGTTATATATATCATCGTCTGAGGTGCTACTTGCCTTCGCAAAGCTCAAATCACTTTCATCCTCTCTATAAACAGTAACTGCATCAGGAATGTGTGACTGTGCATCAGATCGTCTTGCTGCATAAAGTCCTAGTAGCTCTTTCATGGCAGGTTCTGATAACGGCACTAGTTTGCTATTCAGGAATGGCGTTTTGAAGTTCATTACTGTTTCAGAGTCTAACCCTCTTCCTGTGGTACTACCTTTATGTGCCTCTCCTTTGTCAACCAAAACATATAAAGAACTAAGTGCACTTCGTATTACAGTTCTATTTGGGTAGTTCGACTCGATTTTGCTGCGATCGCTCGGAGAAAGTAAACGCAATACCTCTGCAAATGCTTTTGTTTCAATTACATGTATAACGCTTGCGGGTGCAAAATGAAGGTAATGATTAGTCTTTGCCTTACGCTTCGCTTGAAACTTTGTCTGGCGATGGAATGTTTCATCGTCTAAATCTTCCTCTCCTGAATCGTTTTCCTTTAGTTCGCTAGATTCGTTCAGCGCGCTAACATCGACATCCGTAAACTTTACCCTCAATATATCGGGCAAAGCGTTCATGAACTGCTGCGTCAATATAGCTTCTTCATATGACTCGCTGCCACTTTGCAACGACGCGCCCATAGTAGTGCTACTTGGAACGCTGTCTAACGCACTCAAGTGAGACTGCTTGCGGTGACTTTGCTCGACGCTATCCACATGGCATACCAAATCGGTTCTGCGCCTTTTCTTTCTATCCCCCTGCTTGAATCCATGATTTGCTTGCCGGTCCAACCGTTTAATGACCTTTATTAACCATTCGGGTGGTTTCCAGCCACTATGAAACCCACTAGATCGTTCCTCCTGAGACAACTCAGGATCTTCACGACATCCAGGAACGTATGACGAGGCTAAAAACCTGGAAAGTGCATCCGCCACTCTACTCAACACATCAGGTGAAACATTGCTATTGCCCGCACCGCCACCACTTGATGGTCTCGTAGCCTTTTTCGCTTGCTCCGCCAAATACACTGATTGCATTGTTGGATCTTTAGTGAACATTTGATATCTATGTAGAAGGCGTTCTTCGATACAGTAATATATCCTTGCGTCTGGATAAGAGTTTGCTGACGGCAGTACCCATTGCAATGCTTTGGACGTGATTGGCATTGGGGCTGGATATAGGGGCATAAATGCTTTCCCCGACGTGCTATTTCCTTCCATAGAGCTATCGCCAGTTTTGAGCCCATTTACAACACTGCTATGTTTCACATTATATTCGCTCATAATTTGTGCAATCAATCCGCGAACCCCGCCCCTACTTTGGTATAATTTTGTTACTCGTCGCCTATTGTCTTTAGAAGCCTTTTTCCTTCGACCGCATAAGTGCAAAATTCGTCTCAGTTTTACCTGCTTTTGCTTTGTAGGACTAATAAGTTTAGAAGAAGCCAAAACATCTAAGCACTCATTTTCCCACGCCTTAAATTCTTTTGGGAATCTAAACTGCTCCACCGGGACAAATTTGCTCGATCCATCACTCTCCTCATTTAATCGCATTGCAAATTCTCTCCATTGAGTACTTAACGTGCTATGGGCTTTTTCTGCGTCCACGTTTTCGCAAAGCTTCCTCCCAAGTATGGAAGCGCGGCGACAAGCTTTCGAAATTTCACCCAAGCATTCAAACAAAAGTTCTTGTAGCCTTCTATTAGCTATATCTGATTGCACTCTGAGCTTTCGGCGATATAGGCAATCCTTAGTTTTCACACTCCCAAACGATGCATCAACATGTTCCGTAAATGAATGTATCGAATTTTCGAACGTACTTTTCCGCGCTTTAAGCCTGCTGCCATACTGTTTGTGACGCTGCTCCAACTGTTTCAGTCGCATAGATGCTGTTTTCAAGATCCGTTGCTTAACAACATCGTCCTCATCACTACCAATTTCGCTCCTCTTACGTGGCAAAGAGCGGTGGCTTTTATCCAAATCATTTGCACGTGATACAACAGCCTGAGAAAAATACAAGCAACTATTAGCTAACTGTGCACGTGTTTGTTGCTGAACTTGAGTTTCTGTTGTGTTAGATTGGTTACTCTTCTGACTGTCCGTCGCCCGAACAGAAATTAAAGAACCACTGGTAAAAGGTGGAATCAAAGTTGGCTGATTTAGTTCCCAACGTCGGGTATTTAACACCCAATCCTTCTCTAATGCACTGTTTAAAACCTGGAAAAAATTCTCCATACGCTTTGTATTGTAAGACTGAACCACGTGCTCCGGGTTAGTTACGCCAGAGCTTTTCTTACCAAGCTTGTCCCTAGAGACATTCTTGGCCTTCTGCCTTGGCCTCTGGGGACTCAAGGGCTTGCTCGTTGTTCGCTTTTGTTCGCCCTTTTGCGCAAGTGCCGCAGAATTTCTATTATGGCCTGCACCCCCTTTTCCCGATAACTTCTCTTCACCTGTATTGCTGCCTGGAGATGGTGTTGATGTTGCTGAAACTGGTGGGGGTGTTATCTTGTTCAGTCTCTTAAATTTTGTCGATGGCGTTATCGGCACATCGTTGCTCCTTTTTCGTCGTGACGAACTCATTAAAACCAGGCGAGATTTCTTCAAAGGCTTCGCCAAAATTGAATCCAAGATGCTGGCTCCGGCTCAAAGCAAGAGTTTATGTAAATATAAACTCCAGCAATTTTCAAAAAGAGCTAGAGAAGAATACTGCTACAGAGGGCTTTGGGGCTTTTTGTCTTTGCTACAGCTGCTATTGATATGCGCCCTGCATGCAACTTGGACAATGTTTCGCCCTACTTGTTGATCTATCTGAGACCCACGTAGAGCAAATTTTGTCTCTGATGGATCATAAATGTTGTGGATCACTTATACTGACCCTTCTGGACTTAAATCAATCTTTACAACCAACAACAATACCACTTCTTCTTTTTTTTTGTCGTCATCATCATCGTTGTTGTTAATTATTATTTATTGTTGTGTTGTTTTATATTTATTTATTTTAATATAATAATAATTATCATTGGGAATATTTTATACAACAACAGTTGCTCCTTTAACCTCCTCTATCATATTCTAATGTGTCACTTATTTAACTTCTTCTGTCCTTCACAGTGGAAGTGTATTATATTTAGACTATCAAATAGTGTTCATCACTTTCCAATTTCAACTAAATAAATAATAATCTCTCCTTCTTCTTTTATTTATTACTCATCATAATACACTATTTTCATTATACACTATTTACTAAATAATAATAAACATATCATATTATTATTATCATTCGTTCTAATTCATCATGTTGAATTTTTTTTTTGATTTTGTAGTTTATTAAAAAAATGACTGTTGCTATCTGTATGTAGTATATGAGTATGTACTATATGAATACTCGTTATAAATGGTGGAATTGACAACAAACGATAAAAGTGAAAGCACAGTAATGTAGTAACAATGGTCGATGATGGTGTTTTGCATTGTTTGTTTTGTGCAAACTCAGGTCTCCCAAGCTATGCAGTGGTGTAATAGTAGCTAGTGGTATTAGTAGTGTTTGCTTGTGGCCCTCTCTATTTTCAGCTGCTGTCTCCTATTACCTTTTGGAACCCTATCCATAGTGTACGTAGGATAAAGGAGTCCACAGCAAAATTGTTTTGTCTATCTATTCAATTTCTTCCACATAGGCTTTCTAGAACCCAAAACAGTACACCACGAAGTACCAGTCACGGCACAATCGCCGTCTTTCTTTTGAATACCCCAAGTACAAGAATCCGTATTTGGGATGAACAGTTTGAACCATGCGAGAGCATTTGCATTGGATCTCTCCAGTTAACCGAAACAACAAGTTTGAACGCCCTCTAATTGCAATCTATTAATATAGGTCATGTTCGTGTATCAGTATAGTTCAAGTTCATACTTGTGAGGCTGAAGACATGATCGTACCGGTTGGCCTTGGCAAGTGATGGAAAATCCTTTTTTTTTGTTCGTCGAGTCGATGCTGTGACTTTTATAGTCGTGACTGTTGTTAAACGCCATCATCACGACATTTCTTTCATACTGCCTATTTATTCCTATCATGTGATGTTATTATCATTCTATTTGTTGTTGTTTAAAACTTTTTTTCCTCTTCTTTCTCCGTATTACAATATTCTTCTTATTGTGTGCTGTGCACATTATTTTTTAGTAGTCGTCTACCCTTGTCTTCTTCATAACATAAATACACAGTCGTCAGTTATTATTGATTATATTATTTATTATATCATTTATTAGGATTAAAAAAAAGTAGTAGTATTTCTTCATTCATTTTATTATATATTAATTAGCAAAGCTTCACTCATCATTATTTGATGCCAATGTCTCATGTACTCGTGAAACGCAAATTGTTGCCCCCTCACGTCTACTGATCGGTGGTACAGCAGGTTACATTTAATTTGGCATAGAAAGCCTGCATTATTGGCGTGCATCATATACCTAGAACTGAATTAAGTCTGTAAACGCCGTACGACGTAAAAATTTTTGTCGTCTGTAGATAATTTTCGCAGCTGGGTGCCGCGTGGGAGAGTTTAGCATGGAGTTTTACTCGTCTATGCGTGGTATGTCACCAGAGGACATTGCGAAAGCAGTGGAGAAAGAGTTCGAAGGCTTGCACTACATCAACGAAAAGCTTATTCGAAAGGTGGCAAAGATAACTGATCCGGAAGAGGATATTTCAAACCTCTCCCACTTAGACATAAGCGTTGACGCAAAAGAACATAGTATTCCTCGAATCGGCAAACTGCTGCCTAATCTAAAGTCTCTGAGGTTAAACGATAGTTACATGAGTGGCTTCCGAGATCTAGGGACGAGCTTAAAGTATTTACGGGTTTTGTGGGCTCCACGAGCAGGTATTTCTGATTTAGATGGTATTAGTGCATTACCATGTTTGCGCGAACTTTACATTAGCTTCAACCAAGTAAGCGACCTCACACCCCTAGCAATGCACGAGCGTATACAAGTCCTTGATTTGGAAGGCAATTGCGTGGAAGAGTTGGAACAATTATCTCAACTGGGGACATGCATGGAGCTTACTTCATTGTCCTTGAGCGAAAATCCAATTGCGAAGATAAAGGAATACCGCCGCGTTGTTTTAAAGATGGTGTCGCATTTAGAGATACTAGATGATCAGCCTTACAGTAATAACGAACGGCAGGAAATCATGGATAGTGATTCCTACGATTGCATATGCGCGGAGTATAATAGTATGAACAGCGACAGGGCCAAAGATATGGAACTAGTCACAGAAAAATTGAGGCGTAAAGGTTCGAGGGAAATGTCCGTGAAAAGTAATAATAGCGACAAATGGGCCCAAAAGACATCCGCCTTGAATCATGATCAATCGGCAAGGTCGCGTGGTCGTAGCAATAGTACCGGGAGTTCCTTTCGCCGTTTCAAGGACAGCAACTCTGGTAAAGCTTTGACAGCGCAGCCTCCAAGCCCAACCAACAATGATAGTCGTAATGCCGATAGGCACATTAACTCCAGCTCCTCGGATCTGACGCATGGTGCTGAAGTTGTTTTTGCTGGAAATGCTGTGCGCGCACTTCGACGCCGTCGGAACGAGCAAGACAGTATGTCATTCAAGGGTCCGATCAAAGCCTCATTGAAAAACATTGGTAATTTTGACGAAACGTCGAGGCAAAGACAACATCGCTTTGCGTCCAAAACCAAGTCAGATGGCCAAAACAACGAGGTTAAAGGAAAAGATACCCGACTTTCTATAATGGCTACCTTGGACCGAGTTATGCAGATGGAAGAAAGAATGAACGATGCGTCCATTTCTGAAACCACGAAGCAGGAAGTTCTTTCTGAGTTGGCCAAGTGGAAGATGGACGCTGAATTGATTCATCAACGAAAGGTCAAATATACAAAGAAGGTCAACCAAAGTTCTTTCAATGAGCGTCCACACACAGCTCGCGGTGTATCGAAAGAGTATAAACGAGAAAGTACTGATTCTCATTGTATGAGACCCAGCACATCCCCTGGTCTTAGTCGGAGCACGAGTGTCTCATACATTGGGAAAAATGGCCAAAAGCGTGGTTATGCGTCTGGCAAATCGTCAAAAAAAAATGGCTCATCTAGTGGGCGAAGTGTGAGTGATTCAGAATATAATTCTGCGGACGAACTGGAATCTTCAGGCTATGGAACTTACGATGATACAATGGGTAGGAGCCGCAGTATTGTCCCTGGTAGTCCAGAGTGGAGACGCATGCGTGAACGTAAAAGCAGGCACGATGCTTATTTGAAGGGTTCTCGGGAAAAGAAGGCAAAGAAGGCAGATCGGAGAAAGCGAAAGAAGGAGCGCCAACGCATTGCAGAGAGTTATCAAGGCAGTGAGGAGCCATATCAAGTTTCGAAAAATTGGGCAAAGTACTCTTCGAAAGAAATTGACGTAGCCGTGACACCTGAAAGGCAACGGATTGGTGCTAAATCCAAAGCTCCGAGCTCTAGTGGTAAAAAGAAACGTCAACCTGGAGAGGTGCTTGGTATTCTGATAGATGTAAAAGATGATCGTCGTGATGGCAAAATATCGAAGACGACGAATTATAAGAAAGTAGGACTCAAGCACGGAGTCAATGGTGGTATTATACAAGGCGCCAATATAATTAAGAATTCAACGGCTAGTGAAGACACTCCCGACACCACGTGGAGAAATGAGCGTGCGAAACGAAAGCAGCGGAATCAAATGGAGCTTCAGACAATGCAAATCGAAAACAACAAAAAGGCTGCCGACGAAGTTTTGGATACTTCGACAGGTAGTGAAATGGACATGGATACACAAATCGAAGAAATGAATTCTCGAATACAAGACATGGAAGCATGGGGTCAGAGCCTTGGCTGGAAATCGCCGCCAAGCCCTACTCAACTGATTACGAAACGTACTGAGTATCACGTGGATGACGCCGTTGAAGCAGATAATGGTGGGAAGAATAAAGTACACAGCCCCTCAACCGCAAGTTCTGTAGACCCAAACTCGCCAAAGTGTACTGATGATAATGATAGTGTTCACAGTCAAGATGACCATGGTCTTCCTACTCAGCAATCGAAAATCTTTGAATCCAAACAGGGGTCCTTGAGATTGACCTCAGGGCCTGGCATTGAAAGAAATGATGAAGATTTGATTGAACTGTTGAAGGTGAAACCAAAAAGGGTTCCAGAGCTGCGAACGCATGATGGGTTCCAAAAATTTTTCAGCGGAATGTCAGAAAAGCGAATGAGGCGACTGCTTGAGTGTG
>MDSZ01016748.1_pt1 | contig 10182 bp, 10 predicted proteins | sample 811201 | NCBI WGS metagenome assembly MDSZ01 (sample SAMN05326647, study PRJNA326480) | marine metagenome | isolation source: seawater | place: Indian Ocean: North | collected 2010 | reverse complement strand
TTTCTTTTAATTTATCTAACATATAATTTCCTATATTACTGTAAGGTTTATTCCTTACTGTTATTATATTAGCATATATTGTGTTTTTGTCAACACCTAAACACAATATATTGTGTTATTGTTCTAATAATTGTTCTATACAATTTAAAAAGGACTGCTCTAATCGTGGTAAATGCTCATTAAACAAATGATTATAATTAAATTCAGCAATTTCCATCATTGCATTCCATTCTGATCTTGAGGGTTTTTCTAATTCAGAAATACGACATGCTATAAAATCTGCTGTCCTACATTTATCCTCATCTATATCATATCCTTTATCAATGATATCATATGGTTTGAATCCCATATTTAAAATGTGTTGTTCTAGTCGTGTGTATTCATTTGTGTTTATACCTGGAGTATAATATAGTATTTGCTTTAACCACTTTTCAGAAACATTCACATAATATTTAGAGCCATCGTGGAATGTGCTGTAATCATTCCAGTAGTTTTGATTTGTATCAACATTTAAATTATAAAAACAACTGGCCCACCACTCTGTTCTTACAAACATATCTCTTTCTCTACCTGAATCTAAATCGTTTTCTAATCGTTTAGGTGTAATTTTATTTAGAAGCCTTTTAGAGAATTCTCTATTTCTTAGATTATAAAATTTTAATTGCTCATGAAATCCCACAAGATGTCCTGGTGCTGTATCGCATACAGAATATCTAACCTTGCTGTCTAATAAATCATAAAACCATAAACTTGCAAGTTGTCTTGCTCTTTGATTGGTTGTATGTCCGTTAAGCATCAATACTAAATGCTCTTTATTATCATAATCTATAAGTTCTTGTTTGTCTATACTATGTAATGTAGTAGGTAATTTTTGTGCTACAGGATCTAAAAATTCTGTAAGCATACTTAAATGTAGCCAATCATCTTTATATAGATTTCCTGTTTTTACTACGCCGTCTAGTCTAGGGCAATTTGTAAAGAAACCTATTTTACTTGCATCATAATTTAAATTATGCTGTAAGTGATAAGACATTACATCGTTTCGTAAAGGGTGACTTTCGAAACTGTCGTCTATTAATATTTTACCCTCAAATTTTGTAAACAAATAATCCAGTAAATTCATCTCTAAACTTGTAAATGATATCCAATCTATAACTAGAATTGTATTGGATGTGCTGTAGGGTTCAACATGATCAACTAATCTATATGGCTCATGCTCATTTTTTATTTTAATTAATTGGTCTTTTTCAAATAATTTTTGCCAAACAAAATTAAAATTTCCTGATTGGATAATGCCGTTATAACCAGAATCAATTGCCTCATTATGTTTTTGAAAGTTTTTATCTTCCCCCATAAGGTGTGCTTGGTTATTGTATTCATCTACAAAACCATTCCAAAACTTATCACATGCACTTACCTGTGCCTGATAGTTTAGGAAAAGTATTACTGTTATATCATTCATTAAATAATTGTGGGAATAATGAATAGAATCTATTCACTTCATGTTCAACAGGGTAGGGAAGGTAATGCAAATCAGTCCACCGTTTACTGTGTGGCTTCCTATAATTAAGGTCATTATCATTACCAAAGGGTCTATTCCAAGCAACAACATTAACCTCTTTAAACCATTTTTCATTATGATATTCCTGATTGTATTTTAACCAGTCATCATGATTACCTGAATTGCTACTTGAAATATGATGTATTGTATAATAATTAGGAGCAGTATGTGTAGTTGCTTTAGGTTGTATGTCTACATCTAAATCTAGCATTTGATTATGCAATTTCATACCACCATCTCTCATTCTGCGAGCCAAATCAGCATCATCAAAATGTGTTACTACATAATTTTCATCTACTAAAAAATTATTAGATAATATATAATCAGGATTAAAACTAAAAATTTGCCCTAAATTATATACCTGCCCTGGATCGTATAAATCCCACTCTGCTTTTGGTACTTGTGGCCAAAAAGGTATTTCGTTGTCTTGCCATTTGCTATCAAAAAGTACATCTAATACTTTTTCTACGTCTAATATTTCAACATCTGCCTGTAGCAATCCTGCTCGTTTGCATTTAAGTAAACTAGCAACTCTAAATATCCAGTTGTATCCTCCGCTACTACCTATATTTTGCTCAGCACTATAATATATAGAATCTGTATCCTTACACCATTGTTCCATAACAGGCTGATCACCGTTATCTAATACAATAAATCTATAATTTGAAAACTTCTCTTTGAATTTAGAGGGAGGAGTAAACTTTATCCATTCATCTGCTTCACAATATGTCAGCAGAAATATAACATTCTTATCCATCATAATATTCTAATCGTTCTATATCATCTTCAGTAGTTTCCTCACCATACTGAATTTCAATTATGTGACATGGCTCCTCATTAGGATTCCATATTTGATGCCATTCACCTTTACGAACAATGAATATTTGATCTGTATGTAATGTATAAAATTCGTGTACTTCAGGATTATTTTCTAGTCTGCCGTGCTTAACACTACATCCGCCTTTACTGATAAACCATATTTCATCACGTTTAAAATGCTTTTGATAACTTATACCTTTACCAGGCTCTATTACAAGTTCTTTTACTTTTACAACATCGTCTTCAAATAAATTACTGAACTCTCCCCATACTCTGCGTTCGCTTGGGTACTTCCATTCCTTTAATATCCAACTGCTACTATTGGCTTTGTTATCGCCACCTACTGAAAACTTGAATGTATATCCTTCTACGGACATTTCAGGTATATTATCTTTTCCTCTATCACCACCATTGCAAAAGATATACTCATGTTCATGACCAAATGCATCTCTTACTTCAATCAGTCCTTGTGTAACACTATCATCCTTATCATTTACACCATATACATTAGACACCATGCTCATTCTTTCTAAAATTGTAGCACGTTCTTCAAAAGGCATAAAAGGCCTGCCCTTCTTTCTAGTAAGCCAGTCATCACTATTAAGTAGGACAACTAATTTATCACCAAAAGCCGCCGCTGATTCTAGTAAATTGATATGGCCTGAATGCAAAGGATCGAAGCCGCCACTGACTACACTAATCTTCATGCTATTATTTATGTAAGGGAAATGTTACCTGCGTAACTTTTTGACTTTTTCTTTTAGCATCCAAACTTTACGCCTAGATCTTTTTCCTTTAAGGTGTTTTACTCCTACAGTAGGAGTAGGTAACCATTCACCATTAGATATCATTTGGTTTAATTGCTTTTGATGTCGCTTCTTTGCTTGATCTTTTTTACGTTTTCTTGTGGCAGAGGGTTTTTCGTAGTATTCTCTTTTTGCAACTTCCTTTTGAAAATCCATTCTTTCTAAAACTTTCTTTAACTTTTTAATTGCAAAATTTACATTGCCGTTTCTTACTTCAATTGTACGACCTGATACCTGTGGCCTATCGTTCTCTTTCTTCTTGAACTTCTTTTTGTTGCCACCATGGTGGTATTGTTTTTTATGCTTCATTAATACCTCTATATAATTTATATTTTGTGTCTATCTCCTCTCCACTATTTGTAACTAAAACAGGATAAGAATTTTCATCAACTGGATATTTATCCATTTTAATTACACTTACCCCTTTTATTTGTAATTCATTTACTCTATACATTAAATTCATTACACTATTTTCAACAAAACTTTTTAATGCTCTTGCACCCATTTTACTTTCATATGCCAGTTTTGCCACTGTTTTTAAGTATTCTTCTCCAAACTTAATGTCAATATTATCTAATTCCATAAGTGAAACTAATTGTAGTATAATACTATTCTTAACATCTGTCAAGAGTTTTTTTAGATTTTCTTCACTTAAATTTTCTAAGGTTGCAATCACTGGAAGTCTTCCTACTAATTCTGGAATCAATCCAAATGATACTACATCTTGTGAGTTTACTTTTTCTAATAGATTATTTCTATCTTCTTGTGTTACAATTTTACTATTAAAACCAACACGACTTTGTTTCTTTATTCGTTTTTCTATAGTTTGCTCTATGCCTACAAAGGCACCACTTAGTATAAACAACACATTAGATGTATCAAATTCTATAAAATCATCTGAGTATTTTTTGCCGTTGTTCATTTTCAATTTTACTGTTGTACCCTCTACTAATCTTAACATGGCCTGCTGGACGCCTTCACCACTTACATCTCTTGTATTAGTATTTGATTCACTGCGTCTTGCTTTTTTATCTATTTCATCTATAAAAACTATACCTCTTTGTGCTAATTCTACATCATAGTTAGATAAAACTAATAGTCTTTCTAAAACACTTTCTACATCTTCTCCAACATAACCTGCTTCAGTTAATGTTGTGGCGTCAGTGATTGCAAAGGGGACTTTTAATTTTTTTGCTAATGTTTTTGCTAGTAATGTTTTACCTGTACCTGTTGAGCCTAACATTAATATATTAGATTTATCTAATACAACATCAGTTACTTGATTGCTTATTCGTTTATAATGATTGTATGCACTTACACTAAGAATTTCTTTAGCAGATTCCTGAGACATCACATATTTGTCTAAGTATTCTTTTATTTCTTCAGGCTTAGGAATATTATCTATTTCAAATTTATCGTCTTGTATTGATTCTTTATCAATAATTTCGTAACTTATAGTTACACATTCATCACAGATATAGACACCAGGTCCTGCTATGAGTTTTTGAACATCGTCCCTACTTTTACCACAAAAATTACAACTTAAATTTTCCGTGTTATTTTCTTCGCTCATTTTTTACCTAAATATCGTTTGTTATTGTCTGGCTTGTCTGTGTCTTTAGGTAAAGGCATCGCCCAGAATCCTATTTTTCTTTTAACTTCTTCCTCAGAACTTTTTTGTAGCATTTCAAATATTTCTTTTTCACTTAAATCTTCTTTATTGAATTCGCTCTGTGCCATTAATCTTGCGGCTTCTTTGAGATCTCCTGATGCGGCCTTTTCAACTTCTTTAGGCTTTTCATTTAATTGATCTTCTAAATCGTTTATGACTCTTGATAGTTTTTGATTTTGACTTTCAAGTTCTTCAATTTTTGTATTGTCTGTTTTAACAACTAGTCTTTCTGGTCCTGGGACTTCAACGACTCTTTCTGGTCCTGGGACTTCCTTTTCGACAATGCGTTCAATCTCCTTGATGACCTCAACCTCCTTAGGCACTTCGATCTCCACAATCTTCTCGACTTCAACAGGCACCTCCTTTTCAATTACCTTTTCAACTTCTTTAATAACTTCTACTGGCACTTCTTTTATGACTTCAATCTCTTTTGGCTTTTTTGCTAATTGTTTCACTTTGTCTTTTAAGTCTTTTTCTTTTTCCTTCAAGATCGATTCTAAGTGTGTTATTCTTTTTTTTTGGGCGGCACTTTCCGCCTGTGCCTTAGCGGCATCCTCGGCCGCATTTGCTTGTTCTTTTTGAAGTTCTTTAAATACTTCTAAGTCTTCTACATCTGGTAACATATCCCAGTCTTCTGGATCTGGATCAGGGTCTTTAGGTCCCTTTGGTCCTGAACTTTCTAAGTTTACCCCATATCGTAATAGTGTTTGGTTTGCCGCAATCAACATCATAACTGCTAAAGGATCAAACACAAACACAAATAATAGTATAAATATTCTAATTGCTTGATCCATGACATCTTGCTCTGAACTTCCATATATAAGTTCTGCAACATATTTTATTGGTCCTATTTCTCTTTCTAATTCTCTTACCTTAGTTTCAGCAACAAATTTTTCATCTTTAAGTGTTGCTATTGTGCTGTTAATTACATCTATATCGCTGTTAAATGCGTCTATCTTAACCAAATTTTCATCTTGCTGAGTTTGGCTGTTGTTTCTTAGTCTGTTTATTTCAGCATTAGCACCATCTATATCTGATTGTGCCTGAGCTCTGTACTTGTCTATATTTGCCTGTTGGGTTTGAATATCTGCTTGTATCTGCTCTCGTTGTGGTTTTTGTTGTTCAAACAATATGTTAGCCTGTTCTACATAATCTATCTTTTCTGTTTCATTACCTTGAAATATTCCACCCTCGTCAAGTGTAATGACTTCTACACCTTTATTTCTTAATTCATTTACTGCATCATTTAAAACTGAAAGTTCTGCTCTTAAACTAATAATTTGGTTGTTAGCAAAATCTATATCACCTTGTACTCTATCCCATGCACCGTCTCTGATATCTTCTTGTGCTTTTATACTTGCACTAACATCAAATGTGCCACCTAAGGAAAGTATTCTATCCTCTATAATATCTATTTTGTTTTCTTCTCTTGCAATTTGCCCATCTATTCTTTCTACTTCTGCAAACGCAAAAGCACCATCACTTGAAACATCTGATGCCGCTTTTGACAAGTATCCATAGATACCTGCTGAAGTAATCAACATGAGTACAACCACGGCTGTGGTAAGATAAGTTTTAAGTGCCAATGAAGTTTCGTTCCAATAACGATATAACCAACTGGCTGTAAGCAGTTTACCTACTTCCAAAACTCCAGCCATAATGGCTATACTCAATGGCATACCGCCAAAGAATATCATAAGTCCTGCTATACTAAACCATGCGGCCACACCAGCAATAGCAATGGAAGTAATTAATGTTAGTAGTCCAAACCACATAATGTACTATTTATCGGTTTTAAGTTTACTAAAAATATATTTAAGGCATTAAGTACAGTTATAAATATAAATGTGACTATACATATAGAAAAAATTACTAAGGGCAGGTTTTACAAACAAAACGAAAGAGGTATTGTAGAACTATGTTACGGTGTAAACAATAGGGAAAACTTACATCAAGACTGGTGTTGGGAACATGTACCTGAGGTGTATGGCAAAAGTATTTTAAAAAAGTTAAAAGAAAATAATATAGAGGTGGCTACAAAATTTGGTACTAAAGGCATTACTTTGAAGTCGTTGTTAGACAGTTGGTTTGTAGGTATAGAAACCGGTGACCTAACAAAATATAATGAATACAACAAATACTATTATGAAATACCATTTACTATTTTTAAACAATATAAATTTAAAGAACAAAATCATTTACTAAGACATTTTAATTTAATAATTACCTGCTTTAATCATAATCATTTACTAACAGAAAGATTAATCCATAGCAAGAAATTTAATAAAATTACGTTTGTAAAAAACTGTGTATTCTTAAGTTCAGGCAATTTAAAGATAGAAGAAAATACAGACAGTAAAAGATATAACACTATAAATTTTCCTATGAGTTTACTAAGTGTTGTTTCTAAAGCGATAGCAGAAGAGCAAATACAGGAAAATGAAAAATACAATCACACTAAACTTGCATTGGTGCCTGTTCATAAGCCTAGATATCATAGAATAAAAGTTTTAAACACTTTGGAAAAACATAATCTGCTGAAAGATTGTGATTGGTCTTGTGTTTATAATGCAGGTGTAATAGAGGAGTTAGGATTTAATGGATTAAATACATCTACAGCAAAACATCCTCACATGGAAGATTTAAAAGATCAAAACACAAATACTTTTCTATCTAAATATAAAGATACTTTACCCAAAGTTTTACCTGACATTAAAAATGAAACAATGTCTGATGTGCTAATATTTCCTAAAAGTTATTTTGGAAAATACAAATGGTGTATAAGTTTGGAATCTTACGAAGAGCATGTACATTGTTCAGAAAAAACATTTAAAGGATTTTTAATTGGTGCAGGAGTTATTGTGTTACCAAACACAGATCATTATTCACTATTAGAATCATACGGATTTAAATTACAACACATCTCAGAAAACGATTTACATAAACTAGATAGTATTGAACTTAATATTGATTATGTAAAGCACAATTTTAATTTAGTTAAAGACACAGAATATTTTTCAAGCAGGTTTGCAAATGAACTATACAAAATAAAAGAGCACCTTGACGGTGCTCTTAGTGTTGAAGGATAATAGGATATCTATATTATCCCATTCTAAACTTTCTTATTCATCATCTATCATTCTTCGTTATTACTCAGAAAATCTCATCTTCTGAGTGTCTGCTAGTTCGCATGTAGCACTATTGGCTTCATGTTCTCTAACAGTGACCCTTTGTACCCAGCATCTGCCATTGCTGATATCCTTAACAATTTCATCTGCTTTGTCAAAGGCCAGTTCAGCAAACCGTTCACAACCTGTTGCTTTAACAATCCTAATATCTACAAGACCTTTGTCTTCTAGCATTTTAATTGTATCCAGCTCTGGATCATCCTCGGCTACCAAATAAGTATGATCAAACATTTGTTTTAACCATGCTTTAAGTTCTTTTAATCCACCAAAGTCTACTGCCCAGTTTCTTTCATCTAGTTCATCACAACCAAATTCGAACTCAAACTGTAATGCGTATCCATGGATTAGATTGCAATGACTGTCAGCACGCCATTGTCTAAAGGCGCAACTATGTCCTGTTGCATGTGTATAAGTTTTACCTGAATAAAATCTTTTCATATAATATGCCTCAAATTAGTTATATTATATATTACAATTGATATTTGTCAAGTAAATTTTATGGTTAGACTAATCCTGCTTCTTCTTCAGTCATTTTAACTAATCCTTCTCGAATTAGTTTGCTTCTATTAGCCATATGTTTTGCTTGTACTTCGTCTTTACTACCACCAAAGTATGCTACTGCATGACCTTCTTCTACCATTATCTCAGTAATCATTCTCCAGGCATCTGTTGGCGCATGATAAACAGTAAAGTCGCCTAAAATACGACCAAACTTACCTTTCATGTCCTCACCCTTTTTATTAATTTGTGTTTTTAGAATAGGACCTGACTTGTTATCAAGCATTTCTTTTAGTCTTTTCTTAGCGGCCAAACCAAATTGTTTTTCTACTTTATCTCTTGTTCTGCTTTCTGGAGTATCTATGCCCATGATTCTTACACGTTCATTTTTTAATACAATACCAAAGCCAAGGTCTATATCAACATCAACGGTATCACCGTCCACAATTTTCAAGACTTTACATCTATATTCATACATACTACTCTCCTACCCGTGTGTATTATAGTAGTATTTATCTTAGTCCGCCTGCCTTTTGCTCTTTAAGCCACCGTTTAGGTATTCTTATTGACTTAATACCTGTGTCTAATTTTGTTTTATTACAAGTATCTAAAACTTCTGGAGTTGTCATTTGTATAACAGTTTTATAAACTATTTTGTCATGATGATTGAGATTAAAATCCTCAGGTTTGAGAGCCATTTGATACCATAAAAAATCTCTGTCTGCTATTGGATTTAATAATCGCCTATCATCTATATCCCATCTATCATGTATATCCATATGGCACATATGGTCTATATGCCATTTAGCATCTAGTATGTTATCAAAATTTGCTGTAGGTTCTTTATCAGAAAATCCTTTTTTATGTTTTTGGGAAGTATTATAAAAATTTTTTTCTAATGCTATATTGAATTCTTTATCATAATCTAATCCTAAAAACTTATATAAGGATTTTGCCGCATGTGCCTGTGCAACACTGGCCACATCAGCACCAAAAGCCACTAAAACATTTTTGCCCATAGGTGGCAATTGCCTAAATGTGTATTGGTATTCAGCACAAAATTTTTGTTGTGGTCCTGCTTTATCGTAGTCTATTAGCAAAGGATAAAATGTATTTTTATAATTAGTATGTATATTAACAGGCAGTTTTTCACTTAATGCAACTGCTTGTATCATACCAGTGTCTATTCCTCCAGACAGAAATAAATCTAGATCCCCATATTCATTGACGTAGTAATGTAGATTTTCTGTAATTTTATCTTTTAGTATTGTGGCAACTTCAGTATAACTTAAATTATTATCTGTTACAGGGGGAGTATATCCTTCATTATAATCTAATATTTTATAGCCACCATCTTTATATAGTTCAATGTACTTGCCACTTTCAACTGTTTCCCAGCCTTTAATTTTGCCACAATAGTTATTAAACTCTATTCCGTTGTCCTGATTAAAAACTCTTTGATACTTATTATCTTTAGGTTTGAATTTTCCTAAAATAAATTTACTTCCTTCTATACTAGGTTTGAATTGATTATCGTATTCAATTGTCCATTTACCCCACAATAGAATATTGGGGAATACAGACCTGTTCCCTGAATCGTTATGGGATATTTTAAAAAGCAATAATAATACTTATAAA
>MDSZ01192603.1_pt1 | contig 10183 bp, 8 predicted proteins | sample 811201 | NCBI WGS metagenome assembly MDSZ01 (sample SAMN05326647, study PRJNA326480) | marine metagenome | isolation source: seawater | place: Indian Ocean: North | collected 2010 | reverse complement strand
TTCTTCTCCTATTTCAAAATCATTTTCAATTTTTTTTGCTTCAGTTAATGATATTTTATCATTATCCCATATGTCCTCTGAATTATCATCAACAATATCTCTAAATCTCCATATAGCTAGATCTCCTTTATCAGCATTAATTACGATATCAAAATTTTCATCATGACCAAACTTTTTCTTAATCATAGCTTTAAAAACATCTTGTAAAATTTTTATCATTGTTGGCCTATCTACGTTTTTTTGCTTAGCAAATTCAGTAAAAGACTTTATTAAAACACTTGCATCCATAATTCTTATTTAAAAAAAATGGGGACAAAAGTCCCCGCTTCCAATTAATTTATCTACGCAAATTTAACTTTTTTTAATTTTAATCAAATTATTGAATTATAAATTATTTAATTTGAAAAATAATAATGGATCATTTTAACCTGTATAATTCTTTAAGTAAGAAAAAAGAGATATTTGAACCAATAACTCCTGGTACAGTAAAGATGTATGTTTGTGGCCCAACAGTATATGATTTATTACATGTTGGTAATTTTAGAGGTTTAATTTTTTTTAATGTATTAAGAAATTGGCTTAAACATTTAGGTTATTCTGTTAATTATGTTTATAACTATACAGATATTGATGATAAAATAATAAATAAGTCAAAAGAAGAAAACAAATTAGCTTCAGAAATATCTTCTAAATTCATTAAAGAATTCGAAAATGATTTCAAATTATTAAAAATCTCAAAAGCTTCTCATAATCCAAAATGTACAGATTACATTAATGATATAATTTCCTTTATTTCTGATCTTATTGAAAAAAAATTTGCTTATGTGAGAAATAACAATGTTTTTTTTTCATGTAAACAATTTTCAGCTTATGGAAAGTTAAGTGGAAAAAATATAGAAGATTTGATTAGTGGTCATAGAATTACTATAAATAAAGACAAAGAAAACCCAATCGATTTTGTTCTTTGGAAACCATCTGATCATGGTGAGCCTGGATGGGAATCACCATGGGGTAGAGGTAGGCCTGGTTGGCATATAGAATGTTCTGTAATGGCCAATGCAATATTAGGTGACCAAATCGATATTCATGGTGGAGGAATGGATCTAATTTTTCCCCATCATGAAAATGAAATTGCACAATCAGAAAGTAAAACAGGCAAAAAATTTGCTAAATATTGGGTTCATAATAATTTTATAAAATTTGATGATCAGAAGATGTCAAAGTCTTTAGGCAATATTGTTAAAGCCAGAACCTTCATGACGGATTATAATCCAGAGATATTAAAATATATGATACTTTCTGTTCATTATAGGTCTCCTATTAATTTTTCTTTTAAACAAATTCAACAATCTATTATGAGTCTAATAAAAATTTATACAGCTTTAGAGCAAGCGCAAAATAGTATAAAAGGCCAATGCAATATTTCCAATATTTCTTATTTTAAAGAAGAACTTGAAATAGTTCAAACATCATTTAATAATGATATTAACACTCCAATTGTTTTTGCTCAAATATTTAATGTTATTAGAAAATTTAATAATGCTTTTAAAAATGAAAAAAATGAAAATATTGCTAAAGAGTTTTTGGCGTTTTTTAGTTTAGTTGGTAGCATATTAAGCTTATTTTCTGAGAAACCAAAAAAAATTCTGTTAGAATTAAATTTAATTCTATTAAAAGAAAAAAATATCTCTTTGAAACAAATAGAAACAGAAATCAAAAAAAGAGATAAATCTAGAAAAGAAAAAAACTATAAAGAATCTGATTTAATAAGAGATAAATTATTAGGTAAGGGAATTGAATTGAAGGACACGGTCGATGGGACTCAGTGGTCAGTCAAATTATAAAAAATAAAAAAAGTTTAAATAAAGAAAATTAATAGATAATTAGTTTTCTTCTGCAACTACTTCCTTAACTTCAGGAATAAATCTTTTGAGTAAATTTTCAATACCTGACTTAAGTGTAAGAGTAGATGAAGGGCATCCGCTACATGCTCCTTTTAGTGACACAGTGACTCTACCATTATCAAATGATTCAAAATCAATAGCGCCTCCATCTTGTTCAACGGCAGGCTTTATATATTCTTCTAAAATATTTTTGATTTTTTCATCAATATTATTTGATTCTGATTCTGATTCTGATTCTGATTTTACTGATGATTGTTTTTTTGCTTTAGATATAATTTCTTTCTCTTCTTCAATATATTTTTTTATAAAATCTCTTAGATCCAATTTAATTTCTTCCCAAGAAAATTTTTCACTTTTTGTTATTGTAATAAAATTACTCATTATAAAAACCCTCTTAACATAATTAAAATGAAATAATTTTTTTGCAAGAGGTGAATCTTCTGCACTTTGAATATCTGGATAGTCCTTTACTATTCCTTCGTCAACTAACATAATATTAGTAACAAACTTTAAAGAATTTGGATTTGGATTTGATTCAATATATATATTTAAATTATTCATTACTTTTTAAATTTAATTTTTTCTCCTTCACTAGACGCAACCAAACTAGCTACGGTTGCATCGCCAGTTACATTAACCATAGTTCTACACATATCCAATGGCCTATCAATAGCAATAATTAAAGCTAGTCCTTGAGGATCAATTCCAATTGCACCTAAAACAATTACTAGCATAATTAAACCTGCTCCAGGTACTGCTGCTGCTCCAATAGATGACAAAGTCGCTGTAATTACTATTACTATTTGATCAGTTAACGTTAAATCTTGACCAAAAGCTTGAGCAATAAAAACAGCTGAAATAGCTTGATGTATACTAGTTCCATCCATATTAATTGTTGCTCCTAAAGGACAAACAAAACTAGTTACTTCTTCAGAAACATTAAGGTTTTTTTCAACTCTTTTCATTGTTAAGGGTAATGTTGCTGCACTTGAGCTAGTAGAGAAAGCTAACATTTGTGCGGGAAAAATTGCTTTCAAAAAATTAAAAAAACTGATTCCGGTAAATGAATATATTATAATTGGGTAAAAAATAAAAATCATGAATGCTAACCCAACAAGAACAGTAATAGCATAATAAAGTAATGGTTTTAAAGTGGTTATTAGATTATTTGGATCATCACCTGCAAGGTCAACAATTAATCCAGCTAGAAGTGCAAAAACTCCAATTGGAGCATATTCCATAATAATCTCAACTATTTTAATGATTATTTCATTTAAACCATCAAAAGCTTTTTTCACAGGAGCTGACTTTTTTGGAGATGAAAGAACTAGTCCAACACCAAATAAAATAGAAAAAAATATTATTTGTAGCATATTTCCATTATTGCTAGCTGAATAAAAAAAATTATCTGGGACTACGTCAATCATCATTTGTAATGGGCCGGAGTCTTTAACATTTTCAGCACTAGTTATTTTCATATTAGCATCAGAAGCATACTTTTCCTTAAGTTCAGCAGTTTTTTCATCAGGAAAGTATTCACCAGGCTGGAATGTATTAGCAAGAAATAGCGCAATTATGATTGCAGAGATGGTTGTTAAAATGTATATACCAAAAGTTTTTCCTCCAATTCTGGAAAGTTTAGAAGTATCTCGAAGATTTGATATTCCAGAAATTAAAGAAACTAATATTAATGGAACAGCAACAAGTTTTAGCATTTTAACAAATATTGTTCCAAAAGGCATAATCCAATCGGAAACAAAATCATTTAAGCCAATAAAAACAGAAATGATTCCAAAAATTAAACCAATAAGTAATCCTAAAATTATTTTTGAATGTAATGCCATTACTTAATTGTTTTACTTTGTAAATATAAATCAACTATCACATTTGCAGCCATTGCTTCTACGATTGGTACCGCTCTTGGAACAACACAAGGATCATGCCTTCCTTTGCCTTTTACTACCACCTTTTCATTATTTTCATCTATACTATTTTGATTTTTCATTATTGTAGAAACAGGTTTAAATGCAACATTAAAATAAATGTCTTCCCCATTACTAATTCCACCTTGAATCCCACCGGAATAATTTGATTTTGTTGATACTTCTCCCTTTTTTATTTGAAATTCATCGTTATGATCAGATCCATTCATTTCCACTCCACCAAAACCACTACCATACTCAAATCCTTTAACTGCATTAATTGATAACATAGCTTTTCCTAACTCTGCATGTAATTTTCCAAAAATTGGTTCACCAATTCCTACTGGACAATTAGATATAACACATGTGATAATCCCACCAATGGTATCTTTATTCTTTCTTGTAGTATCTATTATTTTAATAAATTTATCAGCATATTGTGAATCAGGGCATCTAACAATATTTGATTCTATTTTATTAAAATCTAAATCTTTATAATCTTTATTTAGCTTTATTTTTCCAACTTTTGAAACAAAAGCATTGATTTTAATATTTAGTTTTTTAAGAATTTTTTTTGAAATAGCTCCAGCAGCAACCCAATTAGCAGTTTCTCTTGCAGAACTTCTCCCTCCTCCTCTATAATCTCTATTTCCATATTTTTTATCATAAGTGTAATCGGAATGCGATGGTCTATATGAATTTGAAATATGATTATAATCACTACTTTTATGATCTTTATTTTTTATTAATAAACTTATCGGTGATCCAGTTGATTTACCATTAAAAATACCAGATAATATTTCTACAGAATCTGATTCTTTTCTTTGAGTAGTAATTTTTGATTGTCCAGGTTTTCTTCTATCAAGTTCTTTTTGAATATTCTTTTTATCAATTTCAACTCCTGGAGGACAACCATCTATAATAACACCAATTGCTAAACCATGTGATTCTCCATAAGTTGAAATTTTATAAATTTTTCCAAATGAATTATTCATTATTATATTTCTTAATAATCAGAATTGTTATAATTACTAGTAAAATTATAACTGTAAAATTAAGAAATAATTGATAATGGTCATTTTTTTTTGATTTTAAAGTGTTGTCTTCTTCAAAGATTTTATTTTTATAATAACTGTCATATTCGTTTGATTCTATTTCTTTATCCTTTGTACTTGAACCAGTGATATTTAATATTATTTGAGATTTTAATGTATCATATTTTTTTTCATATGGATCAAAATAAATCCATTTTATACTTGAGAAATCATATTTTCCAGGCTCTTTAGGAATAACATAATATTTAAACTTTTTAGAGCCATATATTTTTTTATTATTTCTATTTATATTTTGCAAAATATTTGGAGGATAGAAATCAAAGTTTTCAATATTGATTTTTGGCTCACTAATTGCATTAATATTCCCATTTCCAATAATTTCAAAATTATAGTCAAAACTTTTTTCAGTAGTCAAATTAATTGAATCAATAGTTTCTTTTAGTTGAAACTTTCCAACCACAACACTTTCTTTTAGGGGATGGTCAGGAAGATCTACAACGCTAACCGAAATCGGTTTTGAAATGAATTTTTTTATTTTTTCTTTTTTGTTTTGACCGAAGAAAGTAGGGTTTTTCGCTATTTGATATTGAATTAAGTCTAATTCTAATTGTGGAAAAATAATGTTTCCTTTATTTAATGGAAAATATGTTGCTTCAAATATTTTATATTCATTATACCTTTTGTTATTAATGCTTACCAAAGTACTATTTATATTTTCTATATTATAATTTTCTTCCCAACAATTTTCAGGCTTTATTTTTTTAATAATTTCTGTTAACTGTCTTCCTAAATCAAAAAACCTCATATCTGCTCTATTATTTTCGCTCACAAATAATGATAAAGTTGTATTAAACCCTTCACCTACAAAAACCTTTTTTTTGTTTGTATTTAAACTTAGAAAAGCATCGGCTTCTATTTCAATAAATTCAATATTTCTATTTCTATTAAAAAAATTATCGAATGGATCAAAGAAATTATTAAATGGGTCATTTTTTTGATTAGTAGTTTGCTCTACAATTTCTATATCTTTTTCTTTTGATACGACAGTTTGATTGTTTATTTGCATAGAAAATGACGGTATTTTAATTATACCAATTTTGCTTGGTTTATAATTTTGTATTATACTTTGAGAAGAGGTCATTTTTCCATTAATATAATTACTTGAGCTAGATGAAGTTCTTCCTGCTTTAGTAAAACCAGCTATATCCGGGAAATTGCTATAATTTTTTAAAGATTCATTTTCAATAATAATTGTTATATTTAGTGATTCGTTAATTCCAATTTTATTTGGTTTGATTTCAATTCTTGTTTTTTGACTTATTCCTTTAGAACTAATTAATAAAAAATATAATAATGATATCTTTAGTATTTTATAATTCATAACTTTTAAAATATTCTTCAAAATTACGTTCATTAAATAATTAAAATAATTTTAAAAATTTAAATTATGTTAAATAATCAAATTTTAGATTTAATCTAAATATGCTTTAATATTTCTTTTTAACCCGCTATACTTAGCTCTTTTTACTGCTGATCCTTTGAAAATAACATTAAAAGTTTCCTCTGTTAATTCAACCCAATCTTTTTTTCTATATTTTTTAATTTCTTGATTAGGTAAAAACTTCTCTTCTTTATGTGGCTTTGAAAACCTGTTCCAAGGACATACATCCTGACATATATCACATCCAAAGATATACCCATTCATATTTTTTTGTAATTCTTTAGGTATACTTTTTTTATTTTCGATAGTTAAATATGAAATACATTTCTTAGCATTAATTACTTGAGATTCGGTTATTGCATCGGTAGGGCAAGCATCAATACATCTTGTGCATTTTCCACACATATCTAAAACAGGAGAATCATATTTTAAATCTAAATCACATATAATTTCTGCAATAAAAAAATAACTACCCATTTTTTTATTTATAAGTAGCGAGTTTTTTCCTATCCAACCTAATCCTGATAATTTTGCCCAAGCTCTTTCATGTACTGGGGCGGAATCAACAAAAACCCTTCCTTCAATATCTCCAATATTTTCTTTCATGAATAAAAATAGTTGCTTAAGTTTTTTTTTTATTATTTTATGATAATCTTTTCCATAAGCATATTTTGATATTATGAAATTATTTTTTTTAACTAATTTTTTTGGTGGATAATAATTATAAGTTAATGAAATTATTGATTTTGATCCATGAACAAGTTTTCTAGGATCTAGCCTTTTATCAAAATTTTTATTTAAGTAATTCATGGAACCTTGATACCCATTATTTAGCCAGTCTTCAAATTTTTTTTCTTCTTCTTTTAAAAATCTTGCTTTAGATATTCCACAACTACTGAATCCCAAATCAACAGCTTTTTTTTTAATAATTTCTGTTGTTTTTGTTATAGACATTTAATCAAAAAGTGTATTATTCTTTGGATGAGGAATCTTCATATGTTTATAACCGAGCTCTGTAATGGTTCTACCTCTATTTGTTCTTTTTATAAATCCTTCTTGGATAAGGTATGGTTCATATACTTCCTCTATAGTTCCTGCTTCTTCACTACATGCGGTTGCGATTGTTTTTACTCCAACAGGTCCTCCACTAAACTTTTCAATTATTGTTCTTATTATCTTATTATCCATTTCATCCAACCCATTGTGATCAACATTTAAAGCCTTTAGAGCAATCTGAGTAATTTCATTTGTGATTTTACCTTTTCCTTTTATTTCTGCAAAATCCCTAACTCTCCTTAATAAATTATTTAGTATTCTTGGTGTGCCCCTACTTCTTTTAGAAATTTCGGTTGCGGCATCATCATCTATTGGAACATTTAATATTTTGGATGATCTTTCTATAATTTTTTTTAATACATGAGGTTTATAATATTCTAATCTTGAGTTTATAGAAAACCTTGACCTTAGAGGTGCTGATAATAAACCTGATCTAGTTGTAGCTCCAATTAAAGTAAAGGGGTTCAATTGAATTTGAACAGTTTTTGCACTTGGTCCTGAATCAATCATTATATCAATCTTGAAGTCTTCCATTGCTGAATAAAGATATTCCTCAATAGAATGGTTTATCCTGTGAATCTCATCGATAAATAACACATCACCCTTTTCTAAATTTGTTAATAATCCAGCAAGATCACCTGGTTTATCAATAATAGGACCAGAAGTGACTCTTATATTCGATTTCAATTCTTCAGCAATAATATAAGATAACGTAGTTTTTCCTAATCCTGGAGGACCGTGAAGTAATACATGGTCTAAAGACTCTTTTCTTTTTTTTGCTGCTTCAATAAAAATCTTAAGATTTTCTACTATCTTATCTTGACCATAAAACTCGTGGAGACTAGAAGGTCTAAGTGAATTTTCAAATTCCTTATCTTTTTTATTTAAATTATTATTTGGTTGTAGATATTCTTCTCGCATAGAGACTTTTTTACTAATTTATAAATTATTTATATGCGCAACTTTATATTTTTTTCATTTTTTATTTTATTCATAATAATTCTTTGGAATTCCTTAGAAGAAAAAAAGCATTTAATAAAAATTAGAGGTATTACAATGGGTAATATTTCTTACAATATTAAATACCTTAGCAAAGAAAAAATAAATTATAAATCAGAGATAGATTCAATTTTAGTTGATTTTAATAATTCACTTTCAACATATATATCAGATTCAGAACTTTCCAAGTTTAATAATGTCGATACCTTATTTAATATAAGTAATGAGCTGTATACTATTTTAAAGGTTAGTGATAAAATATACAAAAGTACCAAAGGAGCATTTGATCCAACAATTGGTAAACTTGTAAATTTATGGGGATTTGGGCCTACAAAAATTTTAGAAACGCCCGATAGTTTAAAAGTAATAGAAACCCTTAAAAATGTTGGTTTTGATCAAATATATTTTGATAATAAAATAGCTATTAGAAATAATTTAAATATATATTTAGATTTTAGCGCTATTGCTAAAGGTTATGCTGTAGATATAATAGCTGAATTTTTTGATAATAAAAATATTAAAAACTTTATGATAGAAATTGGGGGCGAGGTAAGGTGTAGTGGTTTTAATGAAAACAAAAATTGGATAATTGGAATCAATGATCCTTTAGAAAAAAATCTTAATTTACCATTTGCATCAGTTAGCTTAGTAGATAGATCCCTTGCTACTTCCGGAAATTATAGAAATTTTTATAGAAAAAATAACAAGGTAATTTCTCATACAATAGATCCTAGAACTGGGTTTTCTTCAAACTCAAATATTTTGAGTGCTTCAGTTTTTTATAAATCGTGTATTGAAGCAGACGCTTATGCTACTGCTTTTATGGTATTAGGAAAAAATAAATCAATTCAAATAATTGAAAAAAATAAAGATTTAGATGGGTTTTTAGTTTATTTAGATGAAAATGGGAATATTAAAAACTATGTCTCAAAAGGTATAGAAAAACATATTAATTTATTAAAAGAAAATTAAACTTTATTTAACTACCACACATTTCACAATCATCTTGATTATCTATTGAGCATTGGATTGCTTCTTGATCTTCTATTTTATTCTCTTTTGAATTTTCTTTTTCTTCTTTTACAATTGTAAACTTAATTGCATCTGCAGCAGCTTTTGTTCTCAAATAGTAAAGTCCTGTTTTTAATCCTAATTTCCAGGCATGGAAATGCATAGAAGTAAGTTTTCCAAAATTTGCATCTTGCATATGAATATTCATACTTTGGCTTTGACAAATATAAGCTCCTCGATCTGCAGCCATTTCAATTATACTTTTTTGAGATACTTCCCAAACTGTTCTATATAATAATTTAATTTTTTCTGGAATTTCATTAATATTTTGAATAGAACCATTTTGTTCCATAATTTTATCTTTCATTTTATCATTCCAAAGATCGAGTTCTATTAAATCATTAAGTAAATGTTTGTTAACAACAATGAATTCTCCGGACAAAACTCTTCTTGTATATAAGTTAGAAGTATATGGTTCAAAGCATTCGTTGTTACCTAAAATTTGAGAAGTAGATGCAGTAGGCATTGGTGCTAACAATAAAGAATTTCTAACACCATGTTTTTTAACTTTTTGTTTTAGTTTTGTCCAGTCCCATCTACCTGAATCAGGTGTGATTCCCCACATGTCAAATTGAAAAATTGATTTTGATACAGGAGAACCTTTATAGCTTTCGTAAGTACCTTCTTTCTTAGATAATTCCATCGAAGCTTCCATTGCGGCATAATAAATAGTTTCAAAAATATCTTTATTAAGTTTTTTTGCTTCATCTGAATCAAATGGAAATTTCATAAGAA
>MDSZ01110705.1_pt1 | contig 10183 bp, 13 predicted proteins | sample 811201 | NCBI WGS metagenome assembly MDSZ01 (sample SAMN05326647, study PRJNA326480) | marine metagenome | isolation source: seawater | place: Indian Ocean: North | collected 2010 | reverse complement strand
TAGGCTGGGTGTGGAAGCACGGTAACGTGTGTAGCTGACCAGTACTAATAGCTCAATTGGCTTGATTTATGCACTGAAAATAATTTTTAAAAAAATCTCAAAAACACTATATATAGTATCAATTAAACGCTCAACTACTAGTTGCTAATTTTTATTCTTTACTGTTCAAAAATTGAACGTATATTGTTCAAAATTTGAACATTATGGAAAATAATCAAGACCATTTTGACGTATTAAGAAAAATACAAAAAAAACCAAACTCAACTCAAAGAGAGTTAGCTATAGAGCTAGGTTTTAGTCTAGGAAAACTTAACTATTGTTTAAAAGCACTAAAAAAAAAGGGATTGGTAAAAATCGAGAACTTCAAAAAAAACCCTAATAAAATTAATTACTTTTACGTTTTAACGCCAGCAGGAATAACAGCAAAAACAAAACTTACTTTAAATTTCATGAAAAGAAAAATGAAAGAGTATGATGAACTCAAAAAAGAGTTAGGAGACTAATGTGGACAATCCTAAAGTTTGAAAAAAAGAACCTCAGTTTTCTTAAAGGTGATTTAGAGAAGAAACTAGGTAGCAATTGTGAGATTTACATACCTAAATTGATCTATAAGAGATATTATAATAACAAAATAGTAAAAAGAGAGTTTAATTTGCTCGGCGATTATCTTTTTTGTTTTAACGAAAAATTTAATGATCCAAGGTATATGAAAACTGTGAATTATGTGAGAGGTATGAAATATGTGCTTCAAGGGTTTAAACAGTCACAAAATGAAATAAATGAATTTATTAAAAAATGTAGATTTGCTGAAGACACCGAAGGTTATATTTCAGAACAGTTTTATGATTTAAGAATAGGATTGAATTACAAATTTTTTTCTGGCCCTTTCACAAACTCAATTTTTAAGATTATACAATTACAGAAGAATAAAATAAAAATTTTAATGGGTGATTTCAAAACAACTATAAATAAAAAAAAATATTTGTTTCAACCTGTTTAAATATTAAATGAAAATAAAGTTTGTAAAAAAAATTGCTTTTTACAAAGTGCGGAGCTATGGATAAATGAAAAAAATTAAGTCAATAGTTACAGGTGGGGCAGGTTTTATTGGTAGTAATTTAGTCGATAAGTTAGTTAGCAAAGGTCACTACGTGACTATACTAGATAATTTAAGCACTGGAAGATTAAGCAATATTTCCCATCATAATAAAAAAAAAGTAAGATTCATTAATATCGATATCTCAAAAACTAAAAAACTTTCTAAGATTTTTAAGGGTAATTCTTATGTTTTCCATCTTGCTGGTTTAGCAGATATAGTGCCAAGCATTGAAAACCCAGACAAATATTTTGAAGCAAATGTTTTAGGCACTTTAAATGTCTTAAAGGCTTGTAAAAAGATTAAATTAAAAAAACTAATTTATGCAGCATCAGCTAGTTGTTATGGAATTCCTAAAAAATATCCGACAAATGAAAATTCGAAAATAGATCTTCAGTATCCATACGCTTTAACTAAATTTTTAGGTGAGGAAATGGTAATGCACTGGGCTAAAGTTTACGACATGCCAAATATTTCATTAAGATTTTTCAATGTATATGGATTAAGGTCCAGAACTACAGGTGCGTATGGAGCAGTATTTGGCGTATTTTTAGCTCAAAAACTTTCAAATAAACCTTTAACAATTGTTGGAAATGGGAAACAAACAAGAGATTTTATTCATGTGAGCGATTTAGTTGAAGCAATTTATATGACATCTATAAAAAAAAATTTAAAAGGTATGATATTTAATCTGGGGAGCGGACAAGAAACATCAGTAAATCATATTGCTAGAATTATAGGAGGAAAAAGAATAAATGTTTCCAAAAGACCAGGCGAACCAGACCGCTCGCAAGCTGATATAACAAAAATAAAGCGAGTATTAGGTTGGATGCCCAAAACTTCGATTGAGGCAGGTGTAAAAGAATTATTGAGAAATATCAATAACTGGTCAGATGCTCCAGTTTGGACACCAAAATTGATTACTAAAGCCACAAAAACTTGGTTTAAATTTTTGAAAAAAAATTAGATAAAATGACTAAAAAGATTTTTAATCTTAGAGATCTTCAAAAAAAGATATCATATTTAAAAATAAAAAATAAAAAAATTGTTTTATGTCATGGCGTTTTTGATCTTTTGCATATTGGACACATTAAACATTTAAATAAAGCAAAAAAATTAGGCGATAAACTTGTTGTTACTTTGACATCTGATATTTACGTTAACAAAGGACCAGGAAAACCTGTATTTAACCAAAATTTACGATGTGAAGCTTTAGCAGCTTTAGACTCAGTTGATTTTGTTGCAATAAATGACTCACCTACAGCAGTCAAACCGATTAAGATGTTAAAGCCAAATATATATTGCAAAGGTCAAGATTACCAAAAAACAAGTGATGATATTACAGGTGAGATAAAAAATGAGATTAAAGAATTAAAAAGAATTAAAGGCAAAATTTTTTTTACCAATGAGATTACTTATAGCTCAAGTAATTTAATAAATAAATCAACAAATTTTTTTTCCTCTGACCAAAAAAAAATAATTAGAAAAATAAGTAAAATATCTAGTTTTGAAAAAATAAAAAAAGAGATTGAAAGATTAAATAATTTAAAGGTTTTAGTAATTGGAGAAACCATTATTGACAGATATTTTTTTTGTGAGCCGTTAGGAAAATCAGGTAAAGATCCAATTTTAGTTTTCAAGGAAAACAGATACGAAGAATATTTAGGAGGATCTTTAGCAATAGCAAAAAATATTAAGCCTTTTTGTAAAAAAGTTACAGTATTATCTGCACTTGGTGAAAATAAAAGTTATTTAGACTTTATCAAAAAAAAATTAGATAAATTAATCAAATTAAATTTCATTTACAAAAAAAAATCTCCCACTATTGTAAAAACTAAGTACTTAGACTCTGTTTCTTTCAATAAGGTTTTTGGAATTAACAAAATTAATGGCGATATAATAAATAATTCAGAAGAAGGTAAATTTTTAAAGATTTTAGATAAAGAAATAAAAAAACATGATTTAGTTATTGTTTCTGACTATGGTCACGGATTGATCACTAAAAAAATTGCTTCTTCTATTGTAAGAAAGTCGAAATTTTTAGCAATTAATGCACAACTTAATTCTGCAAATTTAGGTTTTCATACAGTTAAAAATTATAAAAAATCAGACTGCTGCATAATTAATGAGAATGAACTACGATATGAAATGAGAAATAAAAATGACGATATTAAAAAATTAATGAGTAATTTTTTAAAAATAATAAATCTTAAAAATCTGATTGTTACTCAAGGAAATAGTGGTTCAAAAATTATTTCAAAAAAAAATAAAAAAATTGAACATGTGGAAGCATTTAGTGATGTAGCAATTGATAAAGTTGGAGCTGGAGACACAATGTTAGCTTTTGTATCGATGCTACTAAAAAATAATACAGATCGAACTCTTGCATTATTCGTAGGTTCGTTAGCTGCGGCTATTTCCGTACAGACATTTGCTAACAAGAATTCTGTTAATAAAATTTCTTTACTTAAATTTATTTCCAGAGTCTTAAAATAATGAAAAAGATATTTATAACAGGTGGAGCAGGTTATGTCGGTTCAGTTTTAACACCATATTTAATATCAAAGGGATATGAAGTAACTGTTTTAGATTTAATGATTTACGGAAGTGAAGTCCTAAAAAAAAATGATAAACTTAAAATTATTAAAGGCGACATTAGAGATAAAGATTTATTAAAAAAAATCATACCTGGTCATGATGCAGTTATTCATCTTGCTTGTATATCTAACGACCCAAGCTTCGAATTAAATCCAAATTTAGGTAAATCTATAAATTTTAATGCCTTTGAGCCACTTGTAAAGATTTCAAAAGATAATCATGTAAAAAGATTTATATACGCATCATCCTCGTCGGTTTATGGAATAAAAAAAGAGAAGAACGTAGATGAGTCAATGTCATTAAAGCCATTGACAGATTATTCTAAATTTAAAGCTGATTGTGAAAAAATTTTATTTAATTACAATTCAAAGGATTTTACAACTATTGTGATAAGACCTGCAACAGTTTGTGGATTTGGTCCAAGGCAAAGGCTTGACGTAGTTGTGAATATCTTAACGAATTTAGCTTATCATAAGAGAAAAATCTTAGTTTTAGGGGGCGAACAGTTAAGACCTAACATACACATTCTTGACATGGCTAGAGCCTACGAGGCATTACTTAAAGCAGACAAAAAAAACGTATCTAAAGAAATCTTTAATGCTGGCTACGAAAACCAAAAAGTTATTGATCTAGCTAATATAGTCAAAAAAGTTATAGGCGGCGATGTTGCAATAGAAATCAAAGAGTCAAACGATAATCGCTCGTACCACATTTCATCTGAAAAAATCAAAAAAAAACTCGGTTTCTTAACTCAAAATACTATTGCTGATGCAGTAAAAGATCTAAAAAATGCATTTGATAAAAAGGTATTAGAAAATACTCTAAATGACGAAAAATATTTTAATATCAAAAAAATGAATAGTATTAATTTAAAATAACTTAATGAATTTAGAAAAATTAAAGATAAAAGCTCAAAATTTAAGAAAAAAAACTTTCCTGGCATTTTTAAAGAAAGGGGAGGCGCATTTAGGGGGCAGTTTTTCAATGATAGAAGTATTAGTTTTATTGTATGAAAAAATTCTTAAAAAAAAAGATAAGTTTATACTTAGTAAAGCTCACGCCTCTTTCCCACTTTGCATTCTTTTACAAGAAAGAGGACTCAAACCTAAACTAAAAACTCATTTAGAAATAGATAAAAAAAATGGTATTCATTGCACAACAGGTAGTTTAGGACACGGCTTACCAATTGCGACTGGTATGGCTTTTGCAAGAAAAAAAATGAAGTTAAATGGAAAAATTTTTGTAATGATAAGTGATGGAGAGTGTCAAGAGGGAACAACTTGGGAATCAATACTGATAGCCTCAAAACATAAATTAGATAACTTAGTAGTTATAGTTGATTATAATAAAATTCAAGCACTATCCAAAATAAATGATGCTTTACCTTTAAACAGTTTAGTCAAAAAATTTAAATCATTTAACGGAAATTGTATTGAAATTAAAAACGGTCATTCGTTCAAAGAACTTTTAGATGGTTTTAAAAAAATTAAAAACTTAGGAAAACCAAATATTATCATTTTAAATACTATTAAAGGAAAAGGTATAAAAGAATTTGAAAATGATCCCGTATGGCATGCTAGACAATTAAAAGGAAATGAGATGAAAATAGGAAAAAAAAGACTCAACATTTTATGAGAAGAAAATTTGGGAAACTGATAAATATTCTTGCAAAAAAAGATAAAAAAATAGTCTTGTTAGTTGGAGACATTGGGTATGGTATATTTGATGACTTTAGGAAAGATCATCCAAAAAGATTTTTCAATTTAGGAATTTGTGAACAGAGTTTGATTGGCGCAGCATCAGGAATGGCTTTAGAAGGATTAAAGCCTTGGGTTTATACAATTACCCCTTTTTTAATTGAGAGACCTTTTGAGCAAATAAAGCTTGACATTGACCAGCAAAAAGCAAATGTGAAACTAGTAGGATTTGCAGACTATCCAAATCTCGGACCGACACACTCCGAATTAGATGCAAAAAAATTAATGAGTTTATTTAAAAATATAAAAAGTTTTTATCCAAAAAATAGTCACGAAACAGAGAAAACAATTTTAAAGTGCTCTAAAATAAGTGGACCAACATTTGTAAGTTTAAAAAGTGACAAAAAAATTGGCAAACACTGGTAAATATGAAAAGTTTTTTTACTGATCAAGAAAAAAAATTCTTTAAAAATTATTATCAAAAAGGCTACTGTATTTTTGATGTGAAAAATTTAGATTCATTAAATTTTATAAAAAATAATATAAAAAAATTAATTTTTAATGAAAATAAGAAGATTAAGATAAAAGAAAACGATCCTTTCAATTACTTACATCACTTTGTTAAAACTAAAAATATTAACAATTTTAGATTAAATATTATTAAAAACTTAAATAAGTTAAAAGATTTAAGATATCATTATTATAAAGTATCCAGTCCTTATATAGAAATGATAAGCGGGAATGAACTTGTTATGCAAAAAAATATAAATTTGAGTATCCAAATGCCAAAAGACGATGAATCACTTTTAGATGTGCATGCTGATACTTGGTCAGGTGATTCAGCTTATGAGACAGTTGTGTGGATACCATTAGTAAACTGCAAAGATACAAAAAGTATGTTTATACTTCCAGCAAATAAATACAAAAATTTTACAAAGATGACTTACAAAAAAAATATAGGTGATACTCAAAAATTGTTTAATTTTTTAAAAAAAGACTTTGAGTGGATTGACATAAAATTTGGTCAAGTACTTCTTTTCAATCAAACACTTCCTCATGGAAATATAGTTAATAAATCAAAAGAAACTAGATTTTCTATGAACTGCAGGTTTAAGAGTATATTTGCTCCTTACGGGGATAAAAAAATAGGTGAGTTTTTTGAGCCAATTACTCTAAGACCAGCATCGAAAATTGGAATGGAATATGCTTTACCGAAATTTAGAAGTAAATGATTAAGTTAAAAGGATATATTAGTAGTAGAGTTTTTGTAGGTGAAAGAGTACCTCAAAATATACAAAATTTATGTCTAAGAGATTTTTGCACAAAAAATAATTTTCATTTTGCTTTAAGCGCAACAGAGCATGCAATGGAAGATTCATTCATTGTGCTAAAAAAGCTTTCATTAAATTTAGGCAAACTAGATGGAGTAGTAATGTATTCTATGTTTCAACTACCTAGTCAAAGAGATGAAAGATTAAAAATATTTAATAATTTTAAAAAAAATAATAAAAAAATATTTTTTGCATTAGAAAACAAAGAATTAAATGATCATTCTTCGAATTTAATCGAAGAAATTTGGGGAATAAAAAATGTTTTAATCAATAGGCAATATAATATTAAATTTTAAATAATAGAATGAAAACAGATAAAAAAATAATAAAAATAATAAAAAAAGAATCTAAGGATTTATATTTAGGCGTAAGATCTAGTTTTGCTTATATAAATGACCCTCAAAGATTAGGATTTTCTTTAAGTAGATATAAATTTGTTGCTAAAATGTTTGAGGGATTCTCTGAAGTTTTAGAAGTAGGAGCCGGTGATGGGTTTAAAAGTTTGGTAGTAAAGCAGCATTGTAAAAACTTGTTATTGACAGATATTTTAGATGAAAATTTAGAGTCATTCAAAAAGCTTGGTTTTAAAAATATAAAATATGTCAAACATAATTTTATCAAAAATAGCACTAAAAAAAAATTTGACGGTATTTATAGTCTGGATGTTCTCGAGCATATTAAAAAAAGGCATGAAAAATTATTTTTGAAAAATATTTGCAAATCTCTAAATAAAAATGGCTCATTGATAATAGGCATGCCATCAATCGAAAGCCAAAAGTATGCATCAAGATTTTCAAAAATGGGACACATTAATTGCAAATCGAAAAATGAACTTAAAAACTTATTAAAAAACTTTTTCCATCATGTATTTATGTTTTCAATGAACGATGAAGTCTTGCACACAGGATATGATAAGATGTCTCATTACATATTTGCTTTGGCGAGTACAAAAAAATAGATATTATTTTAATGTTAATAAACTTTGTTACTAAACTACATAAATCTACTTCAAGAAACTATTTGCAAAGAATGATGAATGAAAAAGTTAACTGCATGAAAATTGCAAAAAAATATGGAAAAGATTATTGGGATGGAGACAGAAAATTTGGGTATGGTGGATACAAATATATTCCAGGAAGATGGGCTAATGTAGCTAAAAAATTAATTTCTTTTTATAAATTAAAGAGTGGATCAAAAATTTTAGATGTTGGATGTGGCAAGTCTTATCTTCTATATGAAATGATTAAATTGGAACCCAATCTTAAAATACAAGGTATAGATATATCTAATTATGCAATTAATAAAGCATTCAAACATAAAAATATAAAGCTCAAAAATCATAAGGCTGAAAAAAAATATAATTTTAAAAAAAATTATTTTGATTTAGTAATTTCACTCGGGACTTTGCATAATTTAGAAATTTTTAATTTAGAAAAAGCTTTAAAAGAAATTCAGAGAGTTGGTAAAAAAAAGTTTATAATGGTTGAAAGTTACAAAAATGATAAACAGCTTTTTAATCTTCAATGTTGGGCTCTAACATGTCAGTCTTTTTTAAATCCTAAAGAATGGAAATGGGTTTTTAAAAATTCAAATTACACAGGTGATTATGAATTTATATATTTTGACTAAAATTACAGAAAAATTTTAAAATGATTAAATTTCAAGATTTATCGATTAAGGAAAAAAAAGAATTAAATAAATATACTCACTTATTTAAAAAATTTTTACGGTCAGGACAGTTTATTTTAGGTAAAGATGTAGAAAAATTAGAAACTAAGATCGCAAAGCAAATAAATAAAAATTACGCTGTTGGAGTAAGCTCCGGTACCAACGCATTATATCTAGCCTTGAAGGCAATTAATTTAAAAAAAGGTGATCAAGTTTTGGTTCCTTGTCTTTCATGGCTTTCTACCTTTACAACAGTAAAAGTTGCTGGTGGAGAACCTGTCGGTATAGATTTAAAAAGTGAAGGTTACACACTAAATTTTAAAGAATTGGAAAAAAAAATAAATAAAAAAACAAAAGCTTTAATAATGGTTCATTTCACTGGATTTTTGGAGGATATGAATGAAATTAAAAAAATATGTAAAAGAAAAAAAATTTTTCTAATTGAGGATTGTGCTCAATCTTTTGGTGCTAAACAATTAGGAAATTACGCAGGCAGTTTTGGTCAAATTGCTTGTTTTAGTATGAATCCAATGAAAGTTTATTCTTCTTTTGGAGACGCAGGTTTTGTGGCAACTGATGATAATAAAATTTATAAAAAATTATTAAGCTTACGATATGCAGGAACAATAAATAAAGAATATTGTATTTATCCTGAATTAAACCATAAAATAGATACTTTTGATGCAATAGTCCTAACTGAAAAACTCAAAACTTTAAAAAAAAATATTCAAGAGAGAATTTATAAAGCAAAAATTTATTGCAAATTTTTAGATAAAAATAAAAATATTGTTCTTCCAAAAATTTTTTCTAATGGTCAACACATTTATTACTCTTTTCAAATATTCGCAAAGAAAAGAGATAAATTATTCAAATTTTTAAATAAGAATGAAATTCAAGCTAAAATTCAACACAAATATTTAATCTGTGATCATAAAGGACTTAAAAATAAATTTAATAAAAACAAGAATTTTCCGAATGGGCAATACGCCAAAAATAATACTCTTTCTTTACCTATTCACTCAAAAATAGAGAAAAAACACATAATTAGAATATCGAATCTAATAAATAAGTTTTATAATGAAAAATAGTTTCAAAAATTTCAAGTTTGACAGATCAGGAAAAAGCCTTGCGTTATTCCCCAAAAAAAAAAATATAGAAATAAATTATAAAATATTCCAAAAACTGAAAATTTTATCAAAAAAAAATAATAATGAGAATGTAAGAATATGTTTACACAAAAATAAAAGAGAAAAACTTCATAATATGATAATTCTTTTGAATAAAAAAAATCCACATTATATAGATAAGCACAATGTAACAGATGAAATTTATCATCTAATTGACGGTATTTTAAAAGTTAAAATATTTAATAGGAACAAGATATTAATTAAAACTATAAACTTGTCGAAGAAAAATCCTATTTTTAGAATGAAAAAAAAAATTTTTCATCAAACAATACCTGTTTCTAATTATGTGATTTTTCATGAGTGTAGATTATCACCTTATAATAATTAAAATCTAATTTGAAAATTTTATATTTAACTTCAAAAAATTCTTACAAAGTAAATCAGATCCCCAATATGATAAGAGCATATGGAGACAGTGTGAAAAAATTTTATAAAAAAATAAATATGAGAAATATTAATAATATTAAACCCGATTTTATAATTTCTGACAGATATAAATTTATAATTAATGATAAAATTTGCCAAATTTTTAAAAATAGAATAATAAATTTACATCCATCTTTTCTTCCTTATTGTAGGGGTAGTCATCCAATTTTTTTTAGTGTT
>MDSZ01051002.1_pt1 | contig 10183 bp, 11 predicted proteins | sample 811201 | NCBI WGS metagenome assembly MDSZ01 (sample SAMN05326647, study PRJNA326480) | marine metagenome | isolation source: seawater | place: Indian Ocean: North | collected 2010 | reverse complement strand
TGATGAAAATCCCATTAGATATGATGACAATTACAATAGCTGCAATAACTATAGGAATAGCAGTAGATAACAGTATTCATTATATTTATCGATTTCAAGAGGAGTTTAATAAAATTAAAGATTATGAGAAAACTTTAGATAGATGTCACAGTACTGTTGGAATAGCCATATTAAACACATCAATAACGATTGTTTTTGGTTTTTCAATTTTAATTTTGTCTAATTTTATACCGACTATATATTTTGGTATATTTACAGGAATAGCTATGCTACTTGCTTTAATTTCTGTATTAACTCTTCTGCCTAAGTTATTATTATATTTTAAACCTTTTGAAACTGATAAAACTTAACAAATTTATGGAAGATTTATTTAAAGTTGTAAAAAATATTAATTTATTTGATGTAATTATTATCTTTTTAATGACATATTTTGTTTTACAATGTTTTTTAAAAGGTTTTACTTTAAGCTTTATTTCATTTATGAAATGGGTCTTCGCATTAGTGGTCACTATCGTTTTGGTTCCAAAATTACAACCCTGGGTAAACAATTATATTGAATCTGAGTTTATAAATAACTTTGGAATTGGTATTGCAATTTTTGTGTGTACAATTTTTTTAACCATTCTTGCAGGTAAATCTTTAAGTAGAGCAGTCACTTGGACTGGAGTGGGAACAATAGATAAAACATTTGGCTTGTTATTTGGTTTTTTTAAAGGTTATGTTGTTTCAATATGTATATTTTCTCTATCAAATTGGTTTTATCCATATCAAAATTGGGGTATATCAGTTGAGGAAGCATTTTCTTTTAATGTTATAAAAAAAGGCAGTGACATACTTGTGGAAGAATTTCCGTCAAGTGAAGACTTTAAAGACACTAAAGACAAAATTGAAAAAATTTAAATTAGATAAATTAAACGAAGAGTGTGGAATTTTTGGGATTTCAAACCACGAAGATTCTTCAGCATTAGTAGCTTTAGGATTACATGCTCTACAACATCGTGGTCAAGAAGGTTGCGGTATAGTTTCTTATGATGGAAAAAATTATCATTCAGAAAAGAGACAAGGTTTAGTTGGAGATCATTTCACAAAAAGCGATGTTATTAAAAGATTGCCAGGTAAATTTGCTATTGGACATAACCGCTACTCGACTACTGGTGAAACTTCTTTAAGAAATATTCAGCCTTTTTTTGCAGATCTGCACATGGGCGGTTTAAGTATCGCACATAATGGTAATTTAACTAATGCTTTAGCTCTTAGAGAGACTTTAGTAAAAGATGGAGCAATATTTAGAACTACAAGTGATACTGAGACAATCGTTCAGCTAATTGCAAAATCAAAAAGAGTGAAAATAGTTGATAAATTAATTGATGCTCTTTTCCAAATTAAAGGTGGCTACTCTTTAGTAATCATGACCAATAAAAAGCTAATTGGTGTTAGAGATCCGTTTGGAATAAGACCTTTAGTAATAGGTAAATTAAAAACCTCATATATTTTTGCTTCAGAAACATGTGCTTTAGATATTGTTGGAGCAAAATTTATTAGAGAAGTACAAAATGGAGAAGTTGTCGTGATCGAGAATAATGAATTAAGTAGTATAAGACCATTTCCAAAGCAAAAAGCTCGACCATGCGTATTTGAGTATATATATTTTGCAAGGCCAGATAGTTTAATTGATGGAAAATGTGCTTATGAGTATAGAAAACAGTTTGGCATACAATTAGCCAAGGAAACAGACATAAGTGCTGATATAGTTGTGCCAGTACCAGATTCTGGTGTTCCTGCAGCATTAGGTTATGCTGAACATTCAAAAAAGAGATTTGAATTAGGGCTAATTAGAAACCATTATGTAGGACGAACATTCATAGAGCCAACTCAAAATATCAGAAGCTTGGGTGTAAAGTTAAAGCTTAGCTCAACAAAAAGCACTGTAAAAAATAAGTCAATAATTTTAATAGATGACTCTTTAGTTAGAGGCACTACATGTCATAAAATTGTAAAAATGCTTTATGAAGCTGGAGCAAAAGAAGTGCATGTTAGAATAGCCTGTCCAGAAATAAAATTTCCAGATTTTTATGGAGTAGATATGCCAACTAAAAATGAGCTGTTAGCATATAAAAAAAATAATGTTGAAATGTGTGAATACATCAAAGCAAAGACACTTAGATTTTTAAGTTTAGATGGTTTATATGAAGGCTTAGGAAAAGGCAAAAGAGTGAGCATGTACCCTCAATTTAGTGACCATTATTTCACGGGCGATTATCCAATCAAACCTTCAGATAACCTTGGGGAATTAAAAATTACGCAATTATCTCTTTTAAGTGGAAAATCAAATAATTAATTTAAAATATTAATTTTATTATTTTTATCTAAAAAAATCATAGTGGAGCTTATAAAGATTGGTGGAGATTTTATTTTTGCAGGTAATTTATTTATATTCTCAATTTTACCATTTATATTTAATTTTATAAGGTATGAATTGTCTAATACAATTAACAATTTACCATTTGCTATAAACACGGATTGTATAAATAAAGACTTCTCTTTTGTTTGTAAAAATTCTGCTATTTTTTTACTAATATTAATAGAATAAATAATTTTATTTTGATTTAAATCAAGCAAAATAAGTAAATTATCTTTAGTAACTAAAAATAAACTGTTTTCATTTACGATAGGTTGGATAATAGAAGTTATAGTATTTTTATAAATTACCCTTCCGTTTTGTGCATTCAAAATATAAAGTTCATTTTTTGTAGCAACGATTATTTTATCTTTATGTACCATTAAAGGTTGAGAATAAAAGAGATTTCCGGGGTTAATTTCTAATGATTGATTTAAGTTAACAATCCACTGAATACGCATTTTTTCATTGTTAATAGAATACAAAGATCCATAGGAATTTAAAAAAAATAAAGAATTTTTAGAAGCTCCCAAAGAATTAATAAATTTATTTTTTAAAGTAGTTTCTTCAGTTGGGATAGTTTTTAATCGATCACCATTTAATTTATTTATTACATATAAAACATTATTCTGATCTACAGCAACGATTTTATTATCAACTAATTTTAAATTTGATCTAAAAGGTACCTTAAAATTTTTAGCCCAAAGAACTTTTTGATTTAAATAATTGATAGCATAGAAATAACCAATATTATCTGTAATATAAATCGTATTTTTTTCTACAATAGCATTTAAATTTTTCTTAATTTTTTTAAATTTTTTTTTGTAAAAATTAAATTTAAAAATAATTGCTTCATCATCTATTGAATATAAAATTATATTTCCTTTTTCATCATTTAATAAAATTTTGTTATTAAAAAATAAAAACTTTTCATTTAATTTATGACTACTTATTTTTTTACTTTTAAAAATTAGTTTATTGTCGTTGTTATAGCTAAAATTATAGAAATTATCTGATTCTTGGTAAAATTCATCTGACCAGCTTTGATTATTCTTAACTTTGCTTGTTAGATATTTATAATTCAAAGGGGGATTAATTATTTCTTCAAATGATTTTCTGTCGGTATAAAGTTTTTTAAAATCTTTATATTTATCTATTTTTGAATCAGATATATTTGAACTATTCCAAATTCCACTTTTATTATCAAATGAACAATTAGAAAATAAAAATATTAAAATAAATATAAAAGCTTTTTTCATAATTAAATATTTTATTATTTACTCTAATATTTTGAGTGCTGCTCCTTTCCAAATTGAGTTCGAAGCAACAATTTCATTTAATAATTCTTTGCCTTCTTTTTCACGAGAAATTTCAATTAAAAATAGAGCTTTTTTGAATTTAACTAAATTTTTTTGTTCTTTTTCAATTTTTAACTTTTCAATCTTATTAAAAAGTTTTAATATTTCTTCTTCATCCTCTTCTAGATTATTTTCAATTATACTATTGAGGGCTAAAATTGAATAAAATTTATTTCCACTGTTTACCACATCTTTGTAAAGTTGTTTTGACCTAATTTTATCACCAGAAGTAAATATTACTCCTGCTTGAATGTAGTCTTCTGAAATTTTGTTATTTTTTTTATTTTTATAATAGTCAAAGAATACTAATAAAAAAATTATAAAAAATATTATTATTGTGAAAATAATTATATATTTTTTATAATTTTTAAAGAAATTAGATGTTTTTTGTAAAAAATTTGAATTATCTATATTTTCATTTTCCATATAAAAAATTTTTGTTGTTTGGAAATACTTTAGTTTTCACATCTTTACTATATTTTTTTACAGCTTTTTCAATTATTGTAGTTAAATTGACATATCTTTTTATAAATTTTGGATAAAAACCACTGAGTCCTAATATATCATCTGTAACTAAGACCTGCCCGTCACAATGAGATGATGATCCAATTCCAATAGTAGGAATTTTTAAAATTTTTGTAATTGTCCTCGCTGTATAAGGTGTTATACATTCTAAAACTATTGAAAATGCTCCAGCCTTCTCTATTAATAATGCCTCTTTTATGAGTTTTTTAATTTCATATCTATTTTTACCCTCTACATTAAAATTTTTTTTAAATTGAGGTGTAAAACCGATATGTCCCATGACTGGTATTTTGGCTTTGATAATTTCTTTAATTATTTTAAAATTTTTATTGTTACTTTCAATTTTAATCGCATCGCATTTTGTTTTCTTTTTAATTAATTTAGCATTTTTCTTTGCTTGAAAAGGAGTGGTATATGTTCCTTTTGGCATATCAACGACCATTAAAGATTTTTTTACCCCTTTCCGAACACTAATTCCGTGTTGAATAATATTAGAAATTTTAAGTTGGTGAGTGTTTGGCATTCCATACAATACATTAGCCATTGAATCACCCACTAAAATAATATCACAATATTTATCTAATATTTTAGCAATGTTTTTGGAATAAGCAGTTAAACTTACAATTTTATGTCTTTTTTTTTTTGAGATTATATTTTTAATTTTTTTTAGCATTATTCTAATTCAATCGTGCTGGGTGGTTTAGAAGTAATATCATATACTACCCTGTTAATACCTGGTACACCATTTATAATTTTATTCGATATTTCATCTAAAAATTCCTTAGGAAAATTAAAATAATCTGCAGTCATACCATCCTCTGATACTACTGCCCTTAATAAACAGGTATATTCATATGTTCTGGAGTCTCCCATTACCCCAACCGTTTTCATAGGAAGTAAGCCAGCATAAGCTTGCCAAATTTTATCATAAAGATTGTATTTATTTAGCTCGGAAATAAAAATGTGATCTGCTTCTTGTAAAATTTTAATTTTTTGTCTTGTTATTTTTCCTAGTATTCTTATTGCCAATCCTGGTCCGGGAAAAGGGTGCTTGTTTCTTATGCTATTAATCAAACCTAGTGACTTTCCAAGAATTCTTACCTCGTCTTTAAAAAATTCATTTAATGGTTCAATTAATTTTAAATTCATAGTTTTTGGTAAACCACCAACATTGTGGTGTGACTTGATTTTAGAAGTTTGACTTCCAGTAACTGATTTGCTTTCAATAATATCTGGATAAAGCGTACCTTGAGCTAAAAATTTTATATTTTTAAGTTTTTTTGATTCTTTTTCAAAGATTTTTATAAATAAATTTCCAATTATCTTTCTTTTTTTTTCAGGATTGTAAATATTTTTTAATTTTTGAAAATATAATTTGGATGCTTTTACTAGCTTTACATTTAATCCATATTTTTTTTTAAAGAGAATATATGAATATTTAAATTCATTTTTTCTCATTAATCCGGTGTCAACCATGATACAAATAAGATTTTTTTTAATAGCCTTATTAACTAATAAAGCAACAACACTGCTATCAACTCCGCCTGATAAAGCGCAAATAACCTTATCCTTACCTACGGTTTTCTTAATATTATTAATAATTCTTTTTTTCTCTTCCCCTACTTTCCATTCCTTTTTCACTCTACAAATTAAAAATAAAAAATTTTTAAACAATTGAATACCATTTTTTGTATGTGTAACTTCTGGATGAAATTGAACTCCATATACTTTATAGATCTCATTACCAATTATTGTTAATTTTGAATTTTTAGTAGATGCTAACTTTTTAAATCCTTTTGGTAATTTTATTACCGCATCTTGGTGGCTCATCCAAACCAACTGGTTATTTTTTTGAAAAAAATTTTTTGTCAATAAAGAGTTCTTTTTTTTTAAAAGAATAGCTCTACCGAATTCTCTCTTTTTTTTTGAAGATTTTATCGTCCCGCCAAATAATTTTGCTATAAGTTGAAGACCATAACAAATTCCTAGTATTGGTATTTTCTTAAAAAAAATATCTTTAGGAATTTTTAAATAATTTTTTTTAGTTACAGTTGCGGGTCCACCAGATAATATAACACCTTTTATTGAACTAAAATTTGTAATTTTGCTTAGTTCTTTAGGTGTTAGAATTTCAGAGTAAACTCCTAGATCTCTTACTCGTCTAGCTATAAGCTTTGTAACTTGTGAACCAAAGTCAATTATAATTATTTTTTCCTTACGATTTTGGGTAAGCATTTATTTTTTTAAAGATTTTTCTAACTCAACTTTAAGTTTCTGACTTTTTTGACAGTATGATTTACAAAATAGCTGTAATTGATCAATTAATTTTTTACTACCTTCATAATCTGACTTTTTAAACTTCAGTTGCGCTAAATTGAAAGTGGCTTCTTCATTCTTAGGATTTAATAAAATAACCGTATTTAAATTTTTTTCTTCAAATTCTTTATTATCTTGCTCATTATATATTTTAGATAAATATAAATATGCTTTCTCACTTTTAGGATTAAAAACAATATCTTGCTCAAATTTGAACTTTGCTTTTTCAAAATCTTTATTGATAAAAAATTTTAAACCTTCTTTAAAATAATCGGTCTTCGCAAATAATGTTGAAGGTATAATTATAAATAAGATTAATATTTTAAAGAATTTAATCATAGTTTGTAATTCAATGTTGGTTCTATCATTTCAACACTATGTACCATGCTTTCGTAGAAACCAGCTTTAGTTATTTTAATAAATTTTGCATTTTTTTTAATTTCTTTAATATTTCTTGCTCCAATATATCCCATCGATGATTTTAAACCTCCTTTTAATTGATAAATAATTTTAGAGACATTTCCTTTGTATTCAACTCTTCCATCAACACCTTCTGGAACAAATTTTGATTTATCTTTATAGTTTTTCTGGAAATACCTATTAGATGAACCTGCTGACATAGCTCCTATGGATCCCATGCCCCTATATTGTTTATAAAATTTATTTTTAATTTTAAATTTTTTACCTGGACTTTCGTCTGTCCCAGCAAATATGGATCCCATCATAATTGCGTCTGCTCCAGCTGCTAAAGCTTTAGCAATATCTCCAGAAAATTTAATCCCGCCATCTGAAATAATTTTTATTTTTTTTCCTTTTAATGTTTTGAAAACTTGCATAATCGCGGTTATTTGTGGAACTCCAATGCCTGCAACCATTCTTGTGGTGCAAATAGACCCTGGACCTATTCCAACTTTTATTATATCAGCGCCTGAGTCATATAATTTTTTTGCTGCTTCGCTTGTTGCAATATTTCCTACGCAAATAGGGATTTGAAAATTTTTATTTTTTATTTTTGTTAAGGTTTTTAGTACCTTTTCGCTATGTCCATGAGCTGTATCTATTACTAATAAATCAACCCCAGCATCTCTTAATACTTGTGCTCTCTTAAAATCTTCTACACTAGTTCCTATTGCAGCTCCGACAAGTAAATTTTTTTTCTTTACTTTTTTAACTTCTTGACTCTGATTTATAATATTTAAGTTTCTATGAATAATTCCTATTCCTCCAGATTTTGCCATTGCTATTGCCATTGGAGACTCGGTTACGGTATCCATAGCAGAAGATAAAAAAGGCGCTTTTAATTTAATTTTTTTACTTAAATCTACCGATATATTTGTTTCATTTGGAAGGATTTTAGAGTAGCGCGGCAAAAGCAGAACATCATCAAAAGTTAATGCTTCTTTAATTGCTTCCATATAAACTTATATACAATTTTTAAAAATTATAAAGTCTTTAAAATGCTACAATGTAAATAAGTTTCCTTTGACTCATTTCTACTTGATTCTGGCTTAAAAAATTGTACTTTTTTAAATTTTGATTTTGCTAGATTCTTTGTTTCAATAAAATCTTCACCCATAAAGACTTTCGATACTAGAACACCTTCTGGTTTTAGAATTTCAGATGAATAATTGATAACATCTGTACATAATTGATTAGTTCTAATACAATCAAGTGCTTTATTTCCAGTTGTATTTGCAGCCATATCGGAAATAATAAGGTCTATTTTTTTTTCAAAGAAAGCCAAGACCTTTTTTTTTGATTTTTCCTCAAGAAAATTGCATTCTAAAATAGAAACATTTTTAATTTTATCTATTTTTTTTAAATCTAAGGATAAAATTTTACCAGAGTCTACTATTTCACTACAAACCTGAGACCACCCTCCTGGATAAGCCCCAATATCCAATATATTAGAATTTTTCTTTATAAATTTGAATTTGTCATTTAATTCTAATAATTTAAAAGCTGCTCTTGAACGGTAACCCAAGACTTTAGATTTTTTAAAAAACTGATCTCTATGTTGCTTAATTCTCCAAGTATTACTTTTTTTAATCTTCTTAGATTTCTTCATTACAAAACATCTTCGTGATCATCTTCTGATGTTTCTAAGTTTTCTTTTTTTGTTTGATTTTGATACATAAAAAAACTTACTGGTATTGAGATAATATATAAAAGTCCAAATGCTATTAAAGTTTCAAAAGTGTAAAATAATAATGATATAAAAACCATGCCTATTCCTAATAAAATAAAAACTGTGGATTTTGGAGAAATAGAAATTTTCTTTAATGATAAAGTTGGTACTTTACTCACTAGTAAGATGGCAATAAAGATAGTTAAATACGGTGTAAGTTCCTTTATATTAAAATTTATATTTAATTCTGAAAGTTCAAAAATTAGAGGAAGCAAGATTAATATCCCTCCAGCTGGAGAAGGCACGCCCTCAAAATAATTGTTTTTCCAAAGTTCGCCACCACTGATTTTTGTTAAATTAAATCTTGCTAGTCTTATTACACAACAAACTGAATATATTAGAGCTATTGCCCATCCAAATTTACCGTAATTTTTTAATTCCCAAAAATATAATATAAACACTGGAGCGATACCAAAACTTACAAAATCTGTAAGCGAGTCTAATTCTTTTCCAAATTCTGAGGTGCCTTTTATTAAACGAGCTATTCTTCCGTCTAAAGCATCTAAAATTGCTGCTAATAGAATAAAAATTACAGCTAAAGAATAGTTTCCATCAATTGAAAATTTAATTGAACTGATACCAAGGCAGACTCCACCAAGTGTTAGAATATTTGGAAGTAAATACCTTGTTTTCTTCGATGAAACTAATTTAAATTTTTTATTTTCTTCCATTATTTTGAAGCTAATAAACTTTCCCCTGCTACTACATTTTGGCCAATTTGAACCAAAGTTTTTTTATTTTTAAAGTAAATATCAACTCTACTCCCAAAGCGTATCATTCCCACTCTTTCACCTTGTTTTAATTTTTGACCTTGCTCAACTTCACAAACAATTCTCCTTGCAATTAGTCCTGCGATTTGAACGATAATAACATCTTCACCTGTGATTGCACATTTTATTTTATAATAATTTCTTTCATTTTCTTCGCTTGCCTTATCAAGTGATGCATTTAAAAATTTTCCTGGTTTGTAATTTATTTCTGTTACCTCGCCAGATAATGGAGTTCTATTAACATGGCAATTAAATACATTCATAAATATACTCACCTTTGTAAATGTTGTATTTTCAAGTTGAAGCTCTATAGGTCCTGTTTGTTCTGAGATGGCAGTTACAAGTCCGTCTGCAGGACTTACTAAATAGTTGTCATCGTTAATAGAATATCTCTCTGGGTCTCTAAAAAAGTAGTAAACCCAAATTGTAATAAACACGAATATTAAACCAAAAAATTTGGAAAAAAGTAAAATAAAAAATGTTGCTATAATAGAAATAGCTAAGAATTTATATCCTTCTTTGTGAATTTTAGGAAATATTGAATTAAACATAATTTTAAGTTTGCTAATTTTTTCTTAATATGTATAAAAATCTTACTTAATCAATCTATATTTTTATTTTATGGCTA
>MDSZ01014876.1_pt1 | contig 10183 bp, 9 predicted proteins | sample 811201 | NCBI WGS metagenome assembly MDSZ01 (sample SAMN05326647, study PRJNA326480) | marine metagenome | isolation source: seawater | place: Indian Ocean: North | collected 2010 | reverse complement strand
TCTCATGATTTTTAGCATTTAAAACGGTATGTTTTATAGAATGATTGTTTAAAATTTTGGAGTATTTTTCAGATTTATTAATACTAGATGTAAAAATTAAAATTGGTTGCCCTTTTTTATTGCACTCTAAAACTTTTGAAACAATAGATTTATTTTTTTCTTCTTCAGTTCTAAATATTTGATCATTCCAATCTTTTCTGATCATTTTTTTATTAGTAGGTATACTTACTACTGGTAAATTGTATATTTCGAAAAATTCTTCAGACTCTGTAGCCGCTGTTCCAGTACAACCAGAAATTTTTTTATATAATTTAAAATAATTTTGATAAGTTATTGAGGCTAAAGTTTGATTCTCAACTTGAATTTCAATATTTTCCTTTGCTTCTAAAGCTTGATGTAATCCGTCTCCATATCGTCTTCCCTCAAGTATTCTTCCAGTCAATTCATCAATTATTTTTAACGAGCCATCTTGAACAATATAATCTTTACCTTTTTCAAATAAATTATTAGCTCGCAACGCCTGATTTACATGATGGACTAAATTTAAATTTTCAGGATCATAAAAATTATTATTTTTTAAAATACCTGCATTTGATAAAATTTTTTCGACATTATCAATTCCCTGATTGGTAAGCATAATATTTTTATCTTTTTCATCTATTTCAAAATCTTTACCTTTTAATTGCTTGATTAATCTATCAACTGCCAAATATTTGTTAGTTTTATCTTCTGCAGCACCAGAGATTATTAGTGGGGTTCTGGCTTCATCAATAAGACACGAATCTATTTCATCAACAATAGAAAATTGATGTTTTCTTTGTACGATTTCATTAGGAGAAAATTTCATATTATCTCTAAGGTAATCAAAACCTAACTCACTGTTAGTGGCGTATGTAATATCGCAGTTATAATTTTTTTTTCTATCATGATCGTCCTGAATATTATTTATAAAACCACAAGACAAACCTAAGAATTTATAAATCTTACCCATTTCTTCACAATCTCTTTTAGCCAAATAGTCATTTACAGTTACAATGTGAACTCCTTTTTCTTCCAGTGCATTCAAATATGCGGCAAGAGTAATTGCCAAAGTTTTACCTTCACCTGTTCTCATTTCAGCAATTTTACCTTGGTGAAGCACAATTCCCCCCATTATTTGAACATCAAAGTGACGTTCTCCCCTTACTCTTTTTGAGGCCTCTCTTGTTAGAGCAAAGGCCTCCGGCAATAGTTCATCAAGATTTGATCCTTCCTTAATTTTTTTTTTTAGTTCCTGGGTTTTTTTTGGAAAATCTTCATTTTGAAGTTTTGTTAATTGATTCTCTTTAGAGTTTATTAATTCAACTAATTTTTGAAGTTTATCCAACTCTTTTTGATTACTTGATTTAATAAGCTTAGTGATGAAATTTAGGGGATTTAGCATCTAATTTTTTTAATTTTTGATATATTATTTAAGTATATTTTTTAATATGAATATAGGTATTAAACAAATAATTTAAATAGTATGCCAATAAACTTCGATAATTTCTTTAATTCTCAAAGCAAAAAGTCAAAAATGGGCGACTTTCAGGACCTTGAACATTTAGATGGAATTTCAATTTCTACAATTAGTGCCAAACTTTATAATGCCTCAAGAGATGATACGGTTATGTTTTACTTTAGAAAAGGGGCAAATTATGCATCAGTTTATACTCAGTCCAAAATAATTTCGGAGAATATAAAGTGGAATTTACAATTAAACAAAAAAAGAATTAGTGCATTAATTGTAAATACAAGAAATGCAAATGCATTTACAGGGAAAAAAGGTTTTCAAGGGCTGAAGGAAATAGCAGATGAATTGTCATTTCAATTGTCCGAAAAACAAAAAATAGATGAAGAAAAACCAGTGAAAATTAAATCTAATGAAATTCTTTTTGGGTGCACAGGAACAATAGGTGAAGAATTTCCGACACAAAAAATTAAGGATAGCATTCCAGAATTGATTGAAAAAATTAAATATACCCAAAATAAATACATATGGATGAAGGCTGCATTGGGAATTATGACAACAGACTTAAAACCAAAACTTGCTATGGAGGAATGTAAAATTGGAAATACCAATATTAAAATTTTTGGAATTGCAAAAGGATCAGGTATGATATTTCCAAATATGGCAACAACACTTGGATATATATTTACTGATGCAAATTTAACCCCAAGTATTTTAAAAAAACTACTTCAGAAAAATATAGAAACTACATTTAATGCTATCAGTTGTGATGGTGATACCAGTACGAATGATATGGTTTCAATATTCTCAACAGGTATTGCAAAAAACCCAACAATTAAAAATATTACAGATTCAAAAATAAAAGAATTTGATGCCTCTTTACATGCTGTTCTTTTAAATCTTGCGAAAAGAGTTGCGGGAGATGGAGAAGGCGCTTCGAAGTTTATAACAATCGATGTTTGTAATTCTAAGACACAAGCTGATGCAAAAAAAATAGCTTTTTCGATTGCTAATTCTCCCTTAGTAAAAACTGCAATTGCCGGTGAGGATCCTAATTGGGGAAGAGTTGTAATGGCAATTGGAAAATCAAATATAAATATTAGTTTAAACAAGTTATCAGTAAAATTTGGTTCAATTAAAATTATTGAAAAAGGACAATTGATAAGCTCATATAACGAACAAGAAGTTGCTGAATATATGAAAAATGAAAATATAGATATTGGGGTTGATCTTGCTACAGGAAAAAAAGGCTTTACAGCATATACGATGGATCTCACAAAAAAATACATCGAAATTAATGCAAATTACAGAACTTAAAAAATATCAATAATATTGAATTTTAAAAATAAATTATTATTTGTAATATATGATTAAGTATAGATTAATTTGTAAAGATTGTGAAAATTCATTTGATAGCTGGTTCGCTTCGTCAAAAGAATATGAAAAAGTAAAAAAATTAAATCATATAAATTGTGTTAAATGTGGTTCATTAAAAGTTGAAAAAAGTTTAATGTCGCCAAACGTTTTAAATTCAAAAAAATCTAATTTAGATATAGAAAAAAATAGAAAATATGTAAAAGTTAGAAATAAGATTAGAGAATATCAAAAATTTATAAAAAATAATTTTGACTATGTTGGAGAAAATTTTGCATACGAAGCAAGATCAATACATTATAAAAATAAAAATAAAGATAAAGGAATATATGGTAAAGCAACTCTAGCAGAAGTGAAAGAGTTAAAGGAAGAAGGTATTGAAACTGAAATAATACCCTGGGTTAATGAGAGCGATAATTAATTTTTTTTAAATTTTGTTATATAGTTAACTGAATTATCTTTACCAATATTCCATTCATTAATTAATAAATTAAAATTTAAACCATCTAACTTTTTTAATTTTAAATTATTTTCTTCAGCAATTTTAATTAATTCATTTGGTTTTAAGAACTTGTTCCAATCGTGTGTACCTATTGGTAACCATCTTAAAAAATATTCTGCACCAATGATTGCGAATAAATATGATTTAAGTGTCCGGTTCAATGTTGCAACAAACATTAGACCATCTTTTTTTAGTAACTCAGAACTTTTTTTTATAAAAAAATCTACATTTTCCACATGTTCAACTATTTCCATATTTAAAATTACATCAAACTTTTTATTTTTTAAATTTTCAGGAGTTGCACATATATAATTAATTTTTAAATTATTTTCTTTTGCATGGATTTTTGCTGTTTCGATATTTTTTTCTGAAGCGTCTATACCTACTACATCTGCTCCCAATTTACATAATGGTTCAGATAAAAGTCCCCCGCCACAACCAATATCTAAAATTTTAATTTTTTTTAAAGGTCTTTTTGTGGAATTAAGTTTAAAATTTGCGATTATATTATCTTTAATATATTTTATTCTTATAGGGTTAAATTTATGCAATGGTTTGAATTTTCCATTAGGATTCCACCATTCAGAAGCAATCTTTGAAAATTTTTCTATTTCTTTTTTGTTAATTGTGCTCATATTTGAAAGGTTGTTGACATTACAATTAAGATGTATTTTATCAACATAATTTAAATATTTTTTTAGAAAAGATATCAATGAAAATTGTCGTATTAAAATTTGGTGGTACCTCGGTAGGTACAATAGATAGAATTAACAAAGTTGCGAAGATAATTATTGGTTACGTAAAAAAAAGGTTTAAAGTTATTGTAGTTTCTTCAGCAATGAGCGGAATCACTAATGATTTGATAAAAAAATCAAAGAAGATTTCAAACAACTTTAATAAATCGGAGTATGATGTTTTGGTATCAACGGGCGAACAAGCCTCATGTGCATTAATTGCAGGACGGTTAAATCATCTTGGTTATAAATCCAGTTCATGGATGGGATGGCAAATACCTATAATCACTGAGGGAGATTATAGTTCTTCCAGGATTCAGGGAATATACAAAAAAAAAATTTTAAGTTTTTTAAAATCAGGAGGTATTCCGGTAATCACTGGATTTCAAGGAATAAATAAATACAAAAGAATAACAACTTTGGGAAGAGGCGGATCTGATGCAAGTGCAATCATGATATCAAAATTTTTTAAAGCAAGCAAATGTGTTATTTATACAGATGTAACTGGAGTTATGACTACTGATCCACGAACATTAAAAAGTGCAAAAAAAATAAATGTTATTTCTTATGAGGAAATGTTGGAAATGGCATCGTTGGGCGCAAAAGTAATGCAGCCTCATTCTATACAGGACGCAAGATTAAATAGAATTGATATTAATGTGAAATCTTCATTTGTAAAAAATATAGGAACTTTAATAACAAAAAAAAAAAATATATCAATCAACAGAATAATTACAGGAATTACGTCAACAAAAAATGATACAAAATTAACTCTTGTTGGAGTTAAAGACAGACCTGGAGTTGCTGCATCTATATTTAAGCCACTGTCGCAAAATTCTATAAACGTTGATATGGTAGTTCAAAACATATCTCCAAATGGCAAAGAAACTGATTTAACATTTACAATTAAAGCTGATGAATTACAAAAAACTTCAAAGTTAATCAAACAAAATAAAAAGGTTAAATTTAAAAAATTAATTATTGATAAAAATGTTTCTAAAGTATCAATTATAGGCGTTGGCATGATTACAACGCCTGGTGTAACATATAGAATGTTTCAAACTTTAGCTGAAAAAGGTATAAACATTCTCGTAATTTCAACATCTGAAATTAAAATATCAGTTTTAATAAACAAAAGTAATTTAAAAAAAGCTGTCTCTGCACTTCACAAGGAATTTGGTTTAAATTTATAAAGTTATGAGCATAAGACCATTTAGAGATATAAAAAGAAGAAAAACAAAAGTAATTAACGTTGGTGATGTAAAAATTGGTGGAGATAATCCAATTTTATGTCAGACAATGACAAATACTCTTACAACAAACGTTAAAGCAACTATTAAACAAATTAATGATGTTGTTGATGAAGGGGCAGATTTAGTTAGAGTATCTTGTCCTGATCAAGACTCGACTAAAGCTTTGAAAGAAATTACAAAGCATTCTCAAGTTCCAATTATTGCAGATATTCATTTTCATTATAGAAGAGCTATAGAGGCAGCAGAAAATGGAGCTAAATGTTTAAGAATAAACCCTGGTAATATAGGAGAAGAGAAAAAAATTTTTGAGATATTGAAGGCAGCAAAAAATAATAATTGTGCAATTAGAATTGGAGTGAATGCTGGTTCATTAGAAAGAGATATATTAGAGAAATATAAAGAGCCTTGCCCTGAAGCATTAGTAGAAAGTGCTAAAAGAAATATCAAAATTTTAGAAGATCAAGATTTTTTTAATTTTAAAATAAGTGTAAAATCTTCAGACGTATTTTTATCAATTGCAGCATATAGACAATTATCAAAAGTTTGTGATTATCCACTCCATTTGGGAATTACAGAGGCAGGAAGTTTTATACCAGGAAGTATTAAATCATCCATTGGACTTGGAACACTATTGTTAGACGGAATAGGCGATACAATTAGAATTTCACTATCTGACGATCCAATAAAAGAAATTAAAATAGGTAATGAAATATTAAAATCTTTAAATTTACGAAAAAGAGGCGTAAAGATCATTTCTTGTCCAACTTGTGCTCGTCAAGCTTTCGAAGTTATAGATACTGTAAAAATTTTGGAAGAAAAGCTTTCACATATAAAAACCCCAATTACTTTATCAATAATTGGTTGCGTGGTTAATGGACCAGGAGAAGCTGCTCAAACAGATATTGGTTTAACTGGCGGTGGAAAAGGAAGCAACATGCTTTATTTAAACGGGATTCAATCAGAAAAAATATCTAATAAAGATATTATATCTAAAATAGTAAATTTAGTCGAAAAAAAAGCATTAGAATTAGAAAATAATAAGTAATGGTTCCTCAAAAAAAAGTTAAGGATTTAATTGCAAAACATGCTGAGTTAGAATCTGAGCTATCTTCAGGAAAAATTGATAAAAAACTTTTTGCAGACAAATCTAAAGAGTATTCAGATTTAAACGAAATTATTAAAGAGGCAAAAGAATTTTATTCTTTCGAACAAGAAAAGAAAGAACTAGAAAAAATAATTTCTGATCCATTAAGTGATAAAGAAATGAAAATAATGGCTGAAAATGAATTAGAGGAAAAGATAAAAAAAAATCAGATAATTGAAAAAAAATTAAAATTATTTTTATTACCCAAAGATGAAGCTGATAAGAAAAATGCTATTATTGAAATTCGAGCAGGTACCGGAGGTCTAGAAGCAAGTTTGTTTGCTGCAGATCTTTTTAAAATGTACGAAAAAGTGAGTCATAAAAAAAAATGGCTTTTAGAATTGATAAGTATATCTAAAAGCGATGCGGGAGGTTTAAAAGAAGTGGTAGCTTCTATTAAGGGAAGAAATATTTATTCAACATTAAAATACGAGAGTGGAGTTCATAGAGTTCAAAGAGTTCCAGATACTGAAACCCAAGGAAGAGTTCACACATCTGCAGCAACAGTTGCAGTTTTGCCTGAAGCAGAGGATATAGATGTTAAAATAGAAGATAAGGATTTGAGAATAGATGTTTTTAGAAGCAGTGGCCCAGGTGGACAAAGTGTAAATACAACTGACTCAGCTGTTAGAATAACTCACATTCCTACAGGAATTGTAGTAAGCCAACAAGATGAAAAATCTCAAATTAGAAATAAAGAAAAAGGACTTAAAATTTTAAGATCGAGAATATATGAGCTAGAAAGGCAAAAAAAAGAAGATGAAAGATCAAAAGATAGAAAAAATAAAATAGGCACTGGAGATAGATCTGAGAGGATTAGAACTTATAACTTTCCCCAAGGCAGAGTAACTGATCATAGAATAAATTTTACATTACATAAATTAGAAGAATTTATGCAGGGTGAGTTATTTGATGAAATGATTGAAAATTTAAATTTACAAGCTCAAGAAGAAAAATTAAAAAATTTAATTTAAATGAATATTAAAAATTTACTTAATGCTTCTATTAAAAAATCACATATATCTAGCAATCTTCTTTCAAAACTAGATAGTGAAATTTTATTATCTAAAGTTATTAATAAAGATAGAAAATATCTAATTTTAAACCCGCAAAAGGAAATAAATGATAACGATATTAAATCATTTAATTTTTTAATAGAAAGACGAAAAAAAGGTGAGCCAGTTGCTTATATAATTAATAATAAAGAGTTTTGGAAAAATAATTTTTATGTAAATAGTGATGTTTTAATACCGAGACCAGATACTGAAATTTTAGTAGAGGAAACATTAAGATTATATAAAACAAACCGTAAACTTAGGTTTCTTGATATAGGTGTAGGGTCTGGATGTATTTTGCTGTCAATTCTTAAAGAAAGGAAAAATTTTTTTGGAGTTGGAATTGATGTTTCAAAAAATGCTATAAATGTGGCTAGTTTTAATGCAAAAATGCACCAATTAGAAAATAGAACTACCTTTTATAAATCTGATGTTGACAAATTTTTGATTGGTAAATATGATCTTGTTATATCTAATCCTCCATATATTAAAGATAAAGACTTAAAGTATTTGGAAAAAGATATTATAGATTATGAACCAAAACTTGCATTAAATGGTGGACAAGATGGTTATTCTAAAATTACAAAAGTAATTAATAGGACAGCAACTTTGTTAAAAAGAAATGGAAAGTTTATTTTAGAGATAGGTTTTGATCAAAAAAATAAAGTTATAAATATATTAAAAAGTAATAAATTTTATATTAATAAAGTTTTAAAGGACTATGCTAAAAATGATAGATGTATTGTTAGTACAAAAATTTAAAAAAAAAAAATGGTAACTTTTAGAAATAATAAAAATTCAAATAGAAGAAGATTTAGAAATAACGATAGAAACTTTAGAAGAGGTGGAGATAATGTTAAATTTAAATCAGATTTTTCAACAAACGTAAATTTTCAAAGAAAGACCCCAGGTAGAAATAATCATAACGCATCTAAACTAATCGAAAAATATACTGATTTAGCAAGAGAGGCTCTTGCAAATGAAGATAAAATTTTGTCAGAGAACTACTTCCAACACGCCGATCATTTCACAAGAATTTTAAATGAAAAAGAAAGTACCAATCATTTAAAAGAAGTAAATAAATTTGATAAGAGTACAGCAACTCCAGATAGTAAAGATAACAAAGAAGAAGAAGAACAAAAAATAGTAAATAATTAATTTAATTTAATCCTAAAATTAATTCTGATTTTAAAACATCAAGTTTAATTTTTTTAACCTCAAAAACTTCTCGCTCTTTTCCTTTCAGAATTTTTCCTGAAGGTAAGTTTAAGGTCTGTGAATTAATTTTTTTTCCATTTTCGATTACCTCATAATGCAAATGAGGGCCCGTCGACTTCCCTGTAGATCCAACATAACCAATTATTTGAGATTGTTTTACTCTTACACCTTTTTTTATACCGAAAGCAAATTTTGACATGTGTGCATAGACAGTTGAGTAAGTATAATTATGTTTTATTTTTACACAATTACCCCCACCTCCACACCATCCAGCTTTTACCACCACTCCATTTCCCGAAGCCATAATAGGAGTTCCAAGCGGTGCAGCAAAATCAGTCCCTCTATGCATTTTATTAAATCCATCAATTGGATGCTTTCTCATTCCAAAAGGTGAAGATAACCTTGCTCCATTTATTGGAGTTTTCATCAAAGCTTTTTTTGCACTTTTCCCATTTTTATCATAGTGACCTTCACTACCCTTTTGACCGAAATAGTATAGCGAATTATTTTGACCTCTTAACTTTAAATCAGCAAAAATTATATTACCTGTTTCAAATACTTTTCCATCGTCATCTTCAAACACCTCATACATAATTTGAAAACTATCATTTTTTCTAATATCCCTTTGAAAATCAATTTGAAATCCATAAATTCTTGCGAATTGTACAATTACATTTGGTTTTATTCCTAAATTTACAGCGGTCCTATATAGGCTTTGTGTAATTTTTCCTTCTTTGAATAAAATTTTTTTATTTAAATTAGTTATTATTTTTTCTTTTTTATACTTATCGTTTTCAATATTTAGTGATAAGTATATTTTTTCAGTCCTTGAAACAGGTAATAAGAAAGATGTTATTTTGTTATTTTTAGAACGATCAAAAGAAAATTCAATAATTTGGTTAGGTTTAATTTTATTTAATTTATTATCTTCGGATATTTTTCTTCTTATTTTTGTTATTTCTTTTTCTGGAATTTGATAACTGCTTAATATTTTATCAAATGTCTCACCTAACATTACCACATGTCTTACATTTTCATATCTGGACTCGAGATTATCAAAAATATGATTTATAGTTTTTTGAAAATAGGTATTGTTAACTAATTCACTATAGTTTTTATTTATTTTCTTTTTGTTTAAATTGTAAATTTGCATACTTACAATAGATGTTATTGCTAATATTAATAAAAAAAATATTGATATATTTTTCTGTATAATGATCCTGTTTTTTAATATTGTGAATTTCATCAAGATTTCGTAATTAATAATTCAGTAACTTGAAAAAATCAAAAAAAACCCTTTATTTTAATGATATTTTGAGGTTTTTTTTGCTCTTAACCGCTTGATTTACTTCAATTTTAGACTATAAGCGTCACACTTTCTCAATAAAATTATTGTGAATTATTAGGCTTTTTA
>MDSZ01161484.1_pt1 | contig 10184 bp, 4 predicted proteins | sample 811201 | NCBI WGS metagenome assembly MDSZ01 (sample SAMN05326647, study PRJNA326480) | marine metagenome | isolation source: seawater | place: Indian Ocean: North | collected 2010 | reverse complement strand
TCATTTTTTTACCTGTTTTCTTTTCAACAGTAAATTCAATATTTATTCCATTACGATCTACTCCCCATGGGAAATATACTTCTTTACCCATTAATCTTTGAGATCTTGCTATAACATCAATCATAGAGTATTGCGCAACAGCACCAATATGCCAAGTTCCACTTGGATAAGGAGGCGGAGTATCTACAACAAATAATTCCTTTTCACTTTCAGGATTAAAACCATATCTCGAATTATATTTTTCTTCATCTGCATAATGAGCTTCTTGAATACGTTTCTCGAGGTCTATTGACCATCTTTTATCCGTAATTTTTGCTTCGCCCATCTTTAAAGACACTCCTTATTGATTTATCCTGAAGGAATGAATATTTGACGCTTGCCTTATTTCTAAATTACTAATTTTAATCTAAAGTTATCAGTTGGTTTAATGGCTAATTTCTCCGACGGTATACACGAGGATACGTGACCGAAGCCGAGAAGCAGCCAGATACTGGTGCCAAAGATGATGGCAATTACAGTGTTTCTGAAGTAATTTCCAATCAAGCAAATTTAGGTTGGTTAAAAATCAACAGATATGGAAGAATTGTAAGGCGTAAAGCGGTTTCCAGCATTAAAAATTTCGACATCAGTGCTGCTGCGACAGGTGTTGCAAATTTACCAAAAAATATCAAAAGAGACATTGATAGAATCGGTGCAATTGGAATGTTGACAAGATTTCCAATTGCAACAGTCGCATTTTTCATTATGATTACTATATACTTGAGTTTGTATAGTGGTTTTGTAGACATCAATGAAGATTCTCCAATGCCTTGGCAATATAAAACCGAACCATCACTAAATGTCAATGGAGATTTAGAAGTATATTTGCCAGATGATGATGACCCCAATAGTGTAAAAAATCAAATTGCAGAAATTAAACAAGATTGGTCTACTAATGTAATGATTATTTATGTTGAACTTGGACAAGGAAGAAATATCACCGATGAAGAAATCTTACATCAATTTGACAAAGTTGAAAAAACTCTTAACCCTCAATTATCAGATCCTTCGGACAATTACATCTATGCTCTTTCACTTTCTACTGTAATTAAGGAAGTAAATTCTAGTGCGCCTCGTGTTACTAAAGCAATTTCAACTGAGTTAGGTGCATTATTCCCTGGAGACATAGGAAATGATGCTGCAGAACAATTTAATGAATTAGTAGACGACATAGAGGTCCTTGGAGAATATTCAATTCCAAGTCAGGCTACTATTGACCAAATAGTCGGGCAATTATATGAAAAAGAAGATTGTGATGAAGATGATGGTGAGGATTGTAATGAAACCAAAGAAGTCCCATCACCTGCTCTAGATAAACTGGCAAGAGATACTGACAATCCTCCAGATGGAAATCTAGACACTGCTGTAATTATTGTTGCAGTAGATGAAACAAGAAATGCAAAAGACATAATAAGAAGTGCAGAAGAAAATTTAACTAATCTTTCTGAACTAAATAATTGGGAAACATTAGGTTTAGAAATGACTTTGACTGGCCCTGTTCCAATTACCAATGCAGTTACAGAATATTCATTTGTACTTTTTTGGAAAGTATTCCCATTAGGAATAATTTACGTAATAATCGCACTATTTTTCTTCCATTCTGACATATTACAAACCTTAACAGTAAGGCCTGTCCAAGGAATAAAAGTTGTGATAATTGCAGGATTACCCACACTTTGCTCAGTTTTTTGGACTTTAGGACTTATTGGACTAACGGGATATGAAGTCACTATGACTGTAATCATTGTAGGTCCAATCTTACTTGCACTTGGTGTTTCTTATGGATTACACATCACTAATAGATATGCTGAAGAGGAAGGAACTCCAGATGAAAAAATGAAAAAAGCATTGCAATCTACAGGAAAAGCAGTACTACTTTCCGCAATAACGACTGTTATTGGTTTTATTTCATTAGCATTTACTCCAATGGCACCAATAAAAACAGTGGGGTACGCGCTTGCTGGTGGAATTGTAATTGTTTATATTTTAACAATGGCTATGGTTCCAAATCTAACTATGATTTTAGATTTAAAAAAGCCAAAACATCCCCCTCTTCGAGTGTTTGAAAAAATGGTTGATGTTCCTGTTAAAAGAAATTATTGGGTGCTAATCATATTTGCAATACTTTTACTGAGTTCATTTACAGTGGGAAGAGAAAATGTTGAGGAAAATATCGATTTATTAGGCATGGCCCCTGTTGAAGAAGTACCTGTCATAAAAATGAAAGAATACAGTACAAAATTCAATGCTGGACAAGTAGGGATGTTGATGGTTGATGGTGCAATTAAAGGAGATAGAACTGATGATGAAATCAGAAATGATCGTCCTGTACAAAACCTTCAGTCTATTGAAGCTTTAACAAATGATGTGAATCGATTAGAAAATACAACTGCTGTATCAATTGTGTTCCTTATGAAATCAGTAGGGGTATCTCCAACAGTAGGCGGAAACAGCATATGGGAGCAAATAGAAGATGCTGAATGGATGCCTGAACCAGTTAGAGATGTTGCTGAAGAAATATTAAAACAAGAAGTTGATGGAAGAGTTACTTTTTGGGATATACTAATTGCATTAGATACACAGCCTGATGCACAAATTTTCTTGCTAAATGTATTTTATTCTAGCATTACAGATGAGACACGACATTTATTCACTTCAAGTGATTATGAAAGAAGTCTAATTTATGTAGATATGCCATTTATTCCAATGAAAGAAACTGCAAAAACTGTTTCAGACATTAATGAATTCTCTAAAGAAGCTCCTGGAGACATCAAATCAACTAATTTGATTGGAGTAGCAGCAGTATCGATTGCAGTGAATGATTTAATTGTTGAATCACAATGGGGAAGTCTCGGAGGTGCAATAGGATTAACTGTATTGACACTCGCAATTGTATTTAGAGATCTTAGATACGCCATATGGACAACAATTCCAGTTATGGCTACTGTGTTTTTACAATGGTTAGTAATGTGGCAAATGGAGGTTTCATTATCTCTAGTAACTGTAATGGTTGGTTCAATCCTAGTAGGTGTTGGTGTTGACTTCTCAATTCACATAGCCAATAGAATTAAAGAAATGGGAGGAGGTATTGAAGCAATTAGGGCTTCCTGTGTTTCTACAGGAATGTCGTTATTCGAAGCTGCAGTAGTTACTACAGCAGGATTAGCTGCTGCTTATCAAATCCCGATTCCTGAATTGATTCCTTTCGTTAAAGTTGTCATAATATTACTTTGGATTGCTGCGGCAAGTGCATTAATCTTACTTCCTGCAATTTTCGTCACATTAGAGAAAACAGGAATTGGCACACATGGAGGTTCTAGTGCATTAGCCCGAAAGATGGGGTTAGGTTCTAAGAAAGAAGAAATGCTAGATGCGGAATTAATCATAAAAAATAAAACAAAACAAGATGCGTGGTGATCTCATGAAAGAAGTAGATATCCTTGTAGTTGGTGCTGGACCAATAGGAGGATACTTTTCTAAAAAAATGTCTGAATTAGGCTGTAATGTTTTAATGTTAGAAGAGCACCTAGAAGTTGGAAAACCGTTTCAATGCGCAGGTTTAGTGAATCCTTCTTCAATGGAAAAAGTAGGTCTTTATGATACAGTATTATCCGAAATAGATGGCGCAATTATGCATAGTCCATTTGGAACAACTATTGAAATTGGCAAACCAAACATCACTAGAACATATGCTGTATGTAGGAAAAAATTTGATCAAGCAATAGTTCAACAAGCAATGATTGAAGGTTCAGATTTATGGTTAAATAGCAAACCAATAGATACCGAATACACAGAAGATTCAATCATTGTTAAAGTTTCAAAGGACAATTCTATTATTAATGTGAAGACAAAATTATTGGTTGGTGCTGATGGCGCACATAGTTGGGTTAGAAGACATCATAGAATGGGTTATCCAAAAGAATTTATGATTGGTTATCAAGTAGAAGTAACTGGTTTTGAAACAAAAAATAGAATGTTGGAAATGTTTACAGGAGAAGATATTGCACCAGGATTTTTTGCTTGGGCAATACCAAATGGAGACACATATAGAATTGGAATGTGGGGTCGGCCTGAAGATTTAGATGGCAGAAGTTGTGAAGAATTATTGAATAATTTAATGACTAAATCGAGATGGGCTTCAAAATTTGAAAACTGCAAAGAAGTAGGGAAGTTTTGTGGCCCTATTCCAGCAGGTGTTGTACCTAAACCCGTAAAAGAACGAGTTTTGTTAATTGGTGATGCTGCGGGACTTGCCAAACCAACAACTGGAGGAGGAATTGGCCCAGGAATGGCCCAAGTAGATCAAATTATCAATGATTTAAATAAAGCAATTATCACAAACACATTATCAAAAAAGAAATTAACTAAAATTACAAAAAGTTATTCAAAGGCAAAAAAAGAATTTGAAAGGATTCGTTCTTTGAGAGATTTTTTTGTTTCTTCTAGAACCGATGAAGAATTAGAAGAGATATTCAAAATATTTTCAAAACCTGAAGTAATTAAATTAATTAATGAAAAAGGAGATATTGAAAAACCATTAGCACTGGGGATTTCAATGTTGAAAAATGTCCCTGAATTTCGTAAAATGGCAATAAAGGCAGGATTCGTAGTAATGTTTTCATAATAAACAATATTATCTATCGTAATGTTTTACGTAGTTTATGGGATTAAAGCAACATGTTTTAGTTTTGTTTATCGCGAGTAGTATTTTTCTTTCAGGATGTACATTTCCAGTACAAGAAAATAATGAAGAAGTTCAGAATACAGAAGAAGAAAATCAGATAGAATCAATAGATTTGTTTCCAGAATTATTTGTAGAAGATACACAAGTAGGATTTAGTGAGTTTGCAAGATTAAATGGTACAATCATAGATGAGTATCCCAGCAAGGTAACAATATACATTACCTTAATGCCTCTTGATGGAGTCAATAATGAGCTTGAAGCAATACCGCCATTTAATGCTAAAGCAGATGGAACTTGGACAAGAGCGCTACCAATATATGACCCTGGTGCGTGGACAATTGGAGTATATGCCACAGACATCAATCAACAATCAACTGATACGGAATACATCACACTTGAAATGTTAAAACCCGATGAAGGTGTACCAACAATTAACATAGAAAAATTTGGACCATATGAAAAAGATGAAGTTGGAATTTTAGAGGGAGTAATAGAGCATATGTTCCCAAATACTTGCTTGGTAAGACTAATTTTAGAAAATGGGATTGAGCAGATTGTAGAAACTGGTGAGGTTGGAAATTTTGAAATCGAAGTTGGGATTTTAGAAGATAATACATCTGCAGTTATTGAGGCATATTGTGGAAAATGGAGTGATTCAAGCACCACCCTAGAAATAGGATTAGTATTAATCGGTGCAGATGATTTCGATGGAGATGGAATAAACGATGAATTTGATTTATGTCCCGAAGGAAATATTGAATGGTATTCCAATACTGCATTAGATTTCGATTTAGACGGATGTAGAGATGTTGATGAAGATCAAGATGACGATAATGATGGAATCATTGATTCTGAGGATTTTTGTTCTAAAGGGGCAATGGGATGGACCTCTACATTAGAAACTGACTATGACACTGACGGATGTAGAGATAGTGATGAGGATTCTGACGATGATGGTGATGGTTCAATGGATGCTTTTGATCAGTGCCCAAAAGGAGAGAAAAAGTGGGATTCTGTAATTTCAGACCATGATGCTGATGGTTGCAAGGATGATTCTGAAGAAGATGTAGATGACGATAATGACTCTGTTTTAGACCCTAATGATTCATGTATGAGAGGCATGATTGGTTGGACATCTAATTCAGACACTGATTGGGACGGTGATGGATGTAGAGATCTTGATGAAGATACTGATGTTGATGCCGATGGAATAATCAATACAAATGATGATTGCCCATGGACAACAGATTACACTTCTGTAGACATTTATGGCTGCGATGACTATCAAAGAGATACTGACAAAGATGGTGTCATAGATCTTTCAGATGAATGCCCAGGCACACCAAATGGTCTTTTTGTTAATGAAAATGGTTGCGGAGACAGAGATGGTGATGGAGTCACATTTGATTTAGATCTATGTCCGAACACACCTCTAAACTTAATTGATGAAGTTAACGAATTTGGATGTGCAGATAGGGACTTTGATGGAATTTCTGAAGACATAGACCAATGTCCAAATAGTCCAACTGAAAAATGGACTATTGACCAAAATGGCTGTTCAGTAAATCAATTACCAGTCACATGGAATACTGGACCCTATGGAACAAATCCAATGGACTATGTCAAAAATTTTAATTTCGATACATTAAGTGGTAATAATTGGGATTTCCAAACTGAATGGACTGGGCACGATAATTACTTGTTTTTTGGGAAATATGCTGCAAGCAGTTACAATACAGACTTATGGAATCAAAATGTTGGAGACTTAATTGAGAAATTACCAAATGAGGGTACTCATTTCTTTTTTGCATCTTTCGACACAACATATCATTCTGATGTATACTCAAAAAAATCAGATGTCGATGCATACCTCTCTGGATTAACGCCTGAAGAAGAATCATACTGGTCAGATCACATCCACTACATTGATGAGCGATTCTTCAATATGAATGGTGGTCTAAGGGATGTAATTGATGACTGGCAAACATTTTACTATGGAATAGATAACTTCCAAAGATGGAGAGAAGTTGGAAGTCTATATGATTGGAATTCAGGACATAAACTAGATTACCTCGCACATGAATCTCAAATGTATTCTCATGAATTCGATGTTGAAATACGTCAACAAGACCCTGGTATTACCAAGGTGACAATTTTTGATCAGTGGCATAATGGAGGATGGGGGTCAGGATACAATAGCTATTCTAATGCAACATTTCCAAATTCAAGCGTAATGTCCACATTTAATACGTTAGAACTTTATTTTTACCATTCCTGTGATGAACATAAAACAAGATATGATTCCGATGGAGATGGAACTAATGATGCTGGATGCCATGAATGGGATTACCTAGAATATCTGAAAATTTGTGATGAAGTTGATAATCATTCAACATGTGGAACTGAATTTTCAAGATATATTACTACATATGGACGTGAAGGGCAATGGGTTACTGATGTTTCCCCATTTCTTTTTATGATTAAAGATGGAGGTGTTCATGAATTTAAATTTTCAGGAGCAAATAAAGGTGGTCTGAAATTAATTGCGTTACTTTCAAATTGGAATGATGACGGTTTGAGGCCTGTTTCAGGAGAATACCTCTTTGGAGGTGGAGCATTTAGAGGAGATTATAACAATGAGCAAATCTACAAAAGACAACACAATTTAACAATTCCTCAAGGCATTGTTAAATCAGAAATTGTTGCATTAATTACAGGACATGGTTTCAATGATGATGCTGCTAATTGTGCAGAATTTTGTAATAGTGAACATAGATTCTTAATGAATGGTTTTGATACTCAACAAGATTTTCCTCATGCAGGAAATGCTTCGAGAACTTTGGATGGTGAAGGTTGCATGAAAGAAGTAACAGAAGGTACAGTATCTAATCAACTAGGTTCATGGCCATTTGCTAGAGCAGGATGGTGCCCTGGAATGGATGTGAAACAATGGAGGTATGACATGACATCTTGGATTGATACTTCTGGCGGACCTAATAACATTCAATATCAGGGACTATACAACGGAGTAGATTACCAACCTGTTAATGATGATGGAGGAGGAAGTCAAAGAATAGAAGTAGCATCATGGATAGTATATTACGAAAATAATAGTGGAGGAGTCACAATTAGTTCACTAGATGTTGGAAAACCAACTTGTGATTACAATAATGTTCTTTCTATTATTGAACCAGAAACTAAGAACTACCAATCAAACTTTCAATCTCATCCAAATTCTTTGGACATCTTGAAGATAGAACGTCTGGGCCGTTTTCAGTAATCAAAACATCATCCTCAATTCTGATTCCAATACCTGCCCATTGAGGATCTAAATCGTTTAAATCAGGTCTCCAATCTCCAAAATATAATCCTGGTTCTATTGTAATGACCATTCCAGGCTCAAACTTTCGAGGCTTGCCATCAGGTTTGTAAATTCCAACATCATGAACATCTAAACCAATCCAATGTCCTGTACCATGCATGAAATATTTTTTCAATTCTCCATTCTCTAATGCTTCTTCTGGACTACAATTAATTATTCCCAAATCCACTAGTCCTTCTGCCAATACTTTACTTGCAGCTTTATGTATCTCAATATATTCATTTCCAACTACACACGCATCAATTGCTGCTAATTGTGACTTCAATACTAAATTGTAAATTTTCTTTTGGGATTCCGTAAATTTACCATTAACTGGCCATGAACGAGTAATATCTGCTGCATAACCTTCATATTCGGAACCAGCATCAATCAATACTACATCTCCATCCTTACATTCTTGGTTATTAGCATGGTAATGTAAAATAGTTGCATTTTCTCCACAACCTACGATACTAGGATAGGCCCAATTACTTGCTCCCAAGTACCTAAAGCATCCTTCAATAATTCCTTGTATCTGCCATTCTCCAATTCCTGCATATCCATTTTTCATTGCCTCTATATGCGCTAAAGAAGATATTTCAGCTGAGTATCTCATTAAGTCAATCTCAGCTTCTGATTTTATTAATCTTAATTCTGCTACTAAACCAGAAGGATCTATTCTTTGTGTAGGTCCTTCTCCTATTTGCTGCCTTGCTCTAGTTTTCGAATTAATTGCTTTTTCAACAACAGAATCTACAATTAAATTAAAACCAACTGAATGATATACAACTTCTGTATTTTCTAATTCCTTAATTAATGCACTCTCAATATCTTCAATTGAGGAAGCAGTATCGATAGCCCATCCTTCTAAAGCACCTTCAACACCAGGTCTTCTTCCTTCCCAAATCTCCAATTCTGTATTTCTCGGTTGAAGAAATAAATGACTGTTCCATTTACCGTCTTTTTTTATTGCAAGCAATACGGAATCAGGTTCACTCCAACCCGTCAAATAAAGTAAATCACTATTTGTTCTATATGGATGATGTACATCATTACTTCTAATCTTTGCAGATGAAGAACAAATAATTAGTGCAGATTTATCAGTTAATTGTGAGTATAATTTTTCTTGACGATTACGATACTCAGACTTACTAATTGGTGAAGGCTTAGCGCCTAATAGTTCTGCGGTATTACCGAATGCCATGCAACCCCGAGTTGTTACCTAGAAAAAGAGTTATTGCTTTTTATTATATTTTGACCATTTTGGCAAAGGATTTTCTTCTGTGGATTTCTTTTTCACAAATAATAGAATAAGAACACAAATAAATGCTGTTAAAAGCACTAAATTTAACCCATTGAAGAAATTAATATTTGAATTTTTAAGTTTGTGAGAATTTTCATTTGAATAATCCATTTGATTAAGAGTAATTGAAATATTATCCGAGGCTCCATCTGAATCTTTTACTATCAATTCTAATTCAACACTTGAACCTAAATCAGCAACATTAATTTCAGTAACATTACTACTTGAATAAAGTACTCCATCAAGATACCATCCAAATTGTAAATCAGCAATTTCATTTGTTGAATCTGTGGATAAATCGGCACTAAATATTAATTTTTCAGCATCAGTAAGATTGTAATTAAATATTGGATCTTCAATTAATTCATTGTTCGAATCAGAAATTAGACTAACTGGAATTACGTTTTCAACAATAATTGATTGCGAGGTTTGATTTTTATTACCTGCATTATCTGTGACTATTAAAGTAAAAATATACTCACCATTAGTTATTGGTAAAAACCTCAATTGTATTGGACTAACCATCGTATTTTCATTAGGAACACTGATTGTACCATCAGGTTCTTCAATAATCCACTCAAAAGATACGTTTTCGATAGTAGGAAGGTCTTCCCACCCTTCTTGATGAAAGATATCAAGAGAAGATGGTGGATCAAAGGAATTTGTGGCATTTACATATACCCATTCTAAACTTTCATAAACAAAATCATTAGCTTCAATAATAGGAATTGGTTTTGTTTTGTCTATTTCAAAAAAATAACCAATATTCCAGCGAGAATATTTATCTGAATAAAAAT
>MDSZ01248904.1_pt1 | contig 10185 bp, 12 predicted proteins | sample 811201 | NCBI WGS metagenome assembly MDSZ01 (sample SAMN05326647, study PRJNA326480) | marine metagenome | isolation source: seawater | place: Indian Ocean: North | collected 2010 | reverse complement strand
CTACATCTCCATTACGAGCACCTGCTCGTTTCCATTCAACACAAAAGTGTTGATCTATAAAGTTTTTTATAAAATTTAAAGAAACAGATTTCCCAGTTCCAATATTATAAAACTTGCCTCCAAACCACTTGCTTGACTGCATAGCATAAATGTTTGCGAGAACAATGTCTTGAACATGGATAAAGTCTCTTGTTTGCTCTCCGTCACCATCCAATCTTAATGGCCTTCCTTGTCTCAACATTTCATTCCATGCACAAATCGCAGTTGAATAAGGGCCTCCGAACTTTTGATCTTCCGAATAAACATTGAAGTATCGGAGACATATTGTATCAAGACCATAGAGGCTTGAAAATAGCCGACATTCCATTTCGCTCATTAACTTGTGAAGACCATAGGGCGATGTCGGATAACCGTCTCCATCGCCATTTACGGCGGCGGAAGAGGAGAAAATCACACGCTTTACACTGTGGTCTTTTGCCCACTCCAAAAGTGTTGAGGTCACAAGAACATTTTGTTTGAGAGTGTATGCTGGTTTCTCTACAGAGTAAGCTACACGAGGACAAGCAGCAAGATGGAAGACGAAATCAAAACTTTCATCTGGTAAGCAATGAAGGACATCCTCTCCATCTTTCAAATCAATGCCTCGAACATCATGCTCAAGACGGTTAAGTTCGGAAAACAAATGACTTCCAATATAACCTTTGTGACCGGTCACTAAAATTTTCATATGAGACCTTTTTCCTCCAATCTTTGAAAGCAGGATTTCCAATCTCTAAACTCTATTCCCTTGTCGTCGATGTAGCAAACAGCTCTTGGTTTTTCAGACGTAACCTTACTTACAAATTGAGACATATTATGTTTCTCAAGCCATTCCCATACTAATTCTGTCCCTGTTTTTCCATTTACCAAACCGCGGTCAGGTTTTGCTTTTGCCGTGTACATTATTACGGTGTATTTTGATGCCAATTTTTCCAAAGCTTCATAAGATCCTTCTATAGGGTCATCATAAATTGTTCCATCATAATACCCCTTTGAGCACTTATGAACAACTCCATCAAAGTCTACTCCGATGTTTATTTGCTCATCTGGATAGCTGTGTTTTCTGATTTTATTTCCTTTCCAATTTAGTCTTTCAAGGTCTTCCGGATTGTTCTGCCCAATTGGAGGACAAACGCTACCAGACCCATGAGTCAATTGATAAGTCAACAATAGGGTTAAAACCTCTGCCGTATGATAGTAGTCAGCGCCCAACAAAACTTTTGTGAGACCCTTTACTTGGACTCTAATATCTTTCGAGGAGATCATTGCTATCTCCATGTTGTTGTCTTTTGCCCACTGTAATGCTTTTAAGATATCCATAGAGTTTCCAGAGGAAGAAACTCCTAACACTAAAGACTTTTTCATTTGAGATTTGGTTCGTGTTGTAGTTCTTTGTCTTAACCAATTGACCATCCACTGATCAAAACTAGTATCGTTGATTAACGAGGTTGCAACAATAGCGCTTCCAGGACACATAGCATTTTTAGTACCATTTGATAGTCTAGTTATATCAACCGCTGCATGATCAGCGATTGCAAGATTGCCGCCATGTCCTAATACATATATTTCGTTGCATTTATTAAACTTTTCTTGCAACTCTTTCCATTCTTTAGAATTTACTACTTTAACAAATTTTTCCCCGATATTTTCAAAATTTAACATTGTTCATACTCCTTTTGTTATATTCTAATATTGCAATAGTATCCATCCCCAGACATTTAAGTCCATAGTTTTTATACTTATTAATCTGCGATTTAATATCACTTGGTATGTGAACCGCCAACTTATTTTCTGGGATTATAGACTTTGCCTTATTAATATAACACAAAAACTCAGGGTTGTCAAATTTTCCAGCAACATTTAAAGATAAAGACAGATCATAGGGGCCAATCAAATAAAAATCAAATTTATGTTTTACAATATTTTCTAAGTTGTCAATTGACTTTTTTGTTTCTATCTGAGGTATTACAATTGGGTCATCTTGCACTAATTTTTTTTCACCCCAAAAATTTTGCCTAACAAGACCAAGCCCTCTAGAGCCTTTAGGTGAGTAGTAGCAATATTTAATTATGTCTAGACATTGCTCTTCTGTTTCGACTGTTGAGAAAATTAACCCATCAACACCAGCGTCTAGGCAGTATCTAATTAATGTATTTGAGATTTCAGTTAATCTTACAAAGCATTTTTTCCCATTAGATTTTATAATTTGTATGCAAGAGAATAGAGTTTCATTATTGTAACAGCCGTGTTCTGTGTCTAGAACAACGCCATCGTAACCATAACACATTATTTCCGATACCATTGGCGAGGGAATCTGTTGCCAAGTTAAATTCATTTATATAACTCCACTTGGTCACTACAGATACCGTAGCATCTAGAGAGATCCACAAATTTTTCTGCGAAATTCTCAGGCATTACACATATTGACTTTTCAACCAGTGGAAGACCAGGATATGTCCATATGAAACCATTGCTAGTAACTGTGTACTTATCGCTCTCGTGCCAAAAACAGTTGACTCCAAGCGCCAACAATCCCTCAAGGGCATCCAAGTTCTTAGCATGGCACCACAAGCCACTCTTAAGAAGAAAAGATTCCGAGATTTGATGTTCTGGTTCGTCATGGCCTAGAAACCATCCATCAACCAAGAGCCAGACATCCACCTCTACATCATATCCCATCTGCAAAGCTTTCATTATATATTCAGGCTTGTTCTCATCTACGGGATTAGCACCTGAAATGTTTCCTCTATGTGATATCAGCAACACTTTTCTACCTCTTTAAGTTTACATAACAAGGAGACTTACATTCCAATAAAGAATCAAAAATATTTTCTAGCTCCTCTTCGTCTGGCCAATATTTAAGAATATTTTTAAAGCCGCTCAAATGCTCTTTATCATCTGTGGCCCAGTGAGAAAAGCCCGCCGCACCATAATCTTTATCGCGACCGGCTGCTGCTAATATTATGGGTATCTTTTCATGGTCAATATAAGTCCTAATAACCTCAAAAGGTCTGTAGAGTATGAACGGAGTCATTGAGTAGCAAAAAGGTATTTTACCCTCCATAGCTAACCCACAAGCCATTCCAAGCATTAGCTGTTCAGCTGCGCCTGGATTGAAAACTCTGTCCGGAAACTCCTCTCTGATTGCATCAAAGTGACCATATCCCAAGTCTCCAGTTATGAAGACAATATCTTCATTGTCTCGCATTGCTTTGTGTAGCAATCTAACAAAAACACCTCTAACACTCATTACCTAATATCTCCAATGCTTCTCTGTATTGACTTTCATTAATTTTAATATAGTGAGCATCTAACCCACCTAAAAATGGAAATGGAAAAGTCTCTTCATTTGTTCTATGAAAGTTTATTCGAGGCAAAAATGCTTTACATCGCCTCTCCAAGTAATCAACATTCATCTCATCATAGCATGCATAGCCATTAGCGTTAACATGGACTTCAATATTGTTTACTTTCATTTCCTCAATATATCTTAGGGCCTCCCATACCGATCCCTCTGTTGACTCACCATCGCTTATCATAACATGAACTTTTCTATTGGGGTTTGCAACTGCGCGTCCCACAGCCATCATTATTCCCATCCCTAAGCTACCTGTGGAACAATAGATGTGGTTTTCCTCATCTCTATTTGGATGACCTCCATGCTTATTTACCAACTCGTCCGCGTCGATGTGAGGGTAGTATTTCTCCAAAACTGAGTATAGAGCGTAGGCAGCATGTCCGTTTGATAAAATAAAAATATCATCTTCGTTTTTTGTTTTGAAGATGTTGTCTATAATGTCAACACAAGAGAAGCAACTGCCGACATGTTCTTCATTGTGATCATATAATAACTTTAACAATCTTTTGTGTAAATTTACATCTTTCACAGTATGTTTCCATCCTTATCTGTTAAATACTTATCTGAAGGTACCGACGGCCACTTTACAACAACCAAATCGACATCTTCCAGCACTTCCGCGTCTGCAACTTCGTAAGGCTCATATATGAATATGTCCCCACTTTTTAAAATCTTACCAGAAACCTTCATGCTTCCCTTCAAGATGTATGTTAGTTCTTGAGCTACTTTATGTGTGTGATATTCAGCTTTGTAGCCTTTCTCATGTTTATGGTGAGCCACCTCGAAAAAACAATTTTTAAAAACTGACGGTTCAAAATCCCCAACAAACCAGCCGCCTTTCATATCATCAATATTATACAGTTTCATTTTTTAACTCCTGTATTCTTATTTGGTGTCTTCCGCCATCAAAAGTGTGAGACGACAATATGTTTATTATACTATTTATCTCTTCTTCTTCTGTCAGCAGTCGTGCTGGGAATGAGAAGAAGTTTGCACAATTGTGCCTAATTGACATCTCAGCAGTATATTGATCAAAAATTAAAGCACCCCGTATATCACTAAAAGTATTCGCACAGATATTGACTCCTTGACCAGTTCTGCAAAAGCCAAATACAAAATCACAAACACCATCTCTTTTTGAATTTATTGCCTGATTTATGTAATATCGATAGTCACAATCTTCATCTATATGTGTTCCGAAGTCGATATATTGTATGTTATTGTTGTCGAGAACTTTTTTAAACTTCTCTTTACACTCATAGCCTGAATGGTCTGCACATAAGGCTATTGGCTTGTCTCCAATCTTTTTAATTACATTTTCTTTGTAGAATACAAACTCTTTTGGAGTTCCAAAAATATGTATCTTGTCTACATCTATGTTGTTGATCTTTAAACCAGATTCTATTAACAAATTATACAGAGGACTTATATAAAATTCGCCTTTTGTTGTCAACTCTTTATCAATCATATCCTGTGCGTAATTACAAAATGTGGAACCTTTCGAGAAATAGTATATTCCAACGCAAGCTTTATCGCTAATCACCTTCTTTTCAGCGGTCTCAATGACCATATTGTCATCATTTAATTTAACATAGCTGTAGTTTGAGGAGTTAGACTTAAAAGTTAAGAGAGAACCATCTACACCCTGATCGATTAAGGTTTTAGGATCAAGCTTCGGAAAGAACTGTATGTCTAGTGTGTGGATTATCAGCGGCAAGTCATTATCAATATGCTCTTTCGCCAACAAACAACTACAAACCGAGCCTCTTGTTAGACCATCGGTCACAACAATCTTAATGTCTTCTCCGTACTTATTCTTAAGAACCTTGTCGGCGCTGTAGTTATAGATTTGCTCATCTCTAACCACGAAAATTAAATTACACTCAGACATATCAATGCAATCTAAAGATATATCAATCAACTGTTTGTCGCGAACATAAATAAATTGTTTTGGCACCTCATAGCCTTCTTTCTTAAATCTACTACCTAGTCCCGCCATTGGTACTAATAAATTATATTTTTTCACGAATTCTCCTTTTTTACTAAAATATTTGTTGTATCAATCATGGCCATTGTGGCACTTTTAAAAAGGCCAAACTCTTCATAGTTTTTTATGAAATTTGCAGCATACATATCACCAGCTCCATTGACATTTAGGCCCTCAATTGGCTGGATGTCTCGTTTGAAAATTATTTTTCCATTTTTAATAATTTCAAATCCAAATTCATCATGTAGAATGATTGGAGTGTCAATTATTATATCGATATACAATTGCTTTCTCTCTCGAGAATCAAAAACAATAGTAGACCTCTTCAAAGCTTCAAGATAAGGCTGTCTGCTTTTATCTGTGCAAAAATCTAAGCTATAAGGAATGGTGATGCCTAAAACATCTTTATGGCACTCAATATCATCTAAATAACATACATGAAGCCAATCACATTCGTCATTGATCTTGTTGCATATACCTGAAGAAAGTATAGATTCTTTCAGGTTCAAAACAAACGACGTTCTCTTGCTGAGTGAAGAGTCGCTTATGATATATGCTTTTTTTAAACCTGATGTTAGTGGAGTGGCTTCAAAGGTAGGGAGTGTTACCTCAGAGAAATTATATAACCCGCCTCTAGTTCTAACAACTTTGTTGCAGTCATTAGTTTCTCCGCCGTTAACCCCGTCAACAAACAGTATTGTATCGATATATTCTTTTCCAAATAGGGCCAATTTTTTCATTAAAATTTCTCTTTTCTGTCAAGTTCTTCTATCTCTTTCATAGTGCAATCTCTTACAAGATTTCTGTCCAAAAGCATGTCTAACATCTTTGCAACAACATTCTCTCCACCGTTTCTCGGCACGACATTGTTAAATCCACAAAAGTTTTTTAAGGTATTTGGCGCATCTTGTGGGCAAAACGCAAATCCAACGTCCTGCATTATTGATAAGTCAAAAAGATCATCGCCAATGTACAACATCTCCTCTCGAGTTACTCCATAGGAGTTCTCGAACTCTGGTATAAAATCTTTCTTATCTTTCCCTCGTGCAGAGTAAAAATCAATGTTTCTATTTTTTGCCATAGCCTTGTTTACTCTTTCATCTCCGGATAAAAAACAAACATCAATGCCGGCGCCTCTCAATCTTTTTATAGCGGTAAAATCTTTATCACAATAAGTCTTTGCGAATGGGATTCCATCTAGTCCATAGTATTTTCTACCATCAGTCATAATTCCGTCAATATCTAAAATTACTAACTTAATTTTCATCCGGAGTTCCCCATCCCAAATCTCTACCTTCGTAGCCATATGGCTTTTCATCCACATCGCCCGTGCCTTGCTTTCTAGTCATCCACAGATCGCCTTTCCTAAATCCAACATAGTTTTTCCCAGCTAAGTCCTCAACATCTTTTTCAAAATACCAATAGTGCATATAGTTTGCTTCTTTTGGGCAACTTGGAGGATTCTCAACGAAGTCGTCAGTCCAATTGATTAACCACCCTTCAAAAGATGGCTGTTCTTTCCAAGTGTCTTTCCATTTATTGTAGAATATTTGTGTTGAGTGCAACCAAGCATCGTTGTGTCTGGTATCTTCTCTCAGTTCTGTCCATTCATGATCATGATTCTGCTGAGTCTCCAGCTCTAGATAATCATGTGAATTTAAAAATCTTTGATGTGCTCTGTCGCCAATGCAAGATTTGTCCTTATTATACATTATTGCTCTGATATAATAATCAGCTTCCTTGTGAGATATTGACACAAACCTCTCGTCCCACAAGCCTATTTTTCTAACTGCTTCTGGTCTCCAAGCACAAACACTGTCTCCAATCGCTCCGACAACAAAAGTATATTTTTCTAACATTTTCTTAAGGTTTGAGCCCCAATTTTTATGAAAAATTACATCATTCTGTAATGTTATTACAATATCAGCATCGGGATTTTTTAAATTTTTGAAACCATGTAAAAGAGCTTCGTTCCAGTTTCTACCTAAGTTTCCGCAAGACCAGTCAGGTCGAACTTCATTGTGCAAAACCTTGACACCTTTATTAGCAAAATACGGATGCAAATAGAACTCGCTATGATTGTTGATTATGTAAACCTCAGCTTGCGGATATACCTTCATAAAATCAGTATCGTTAAAGATTTGCCTTAGTGTGACATGTAGTGCCGGTGTTCTCTTGTAGGTTACAATAAACAATTTAACTCTTTCTTGATTCATTTTTTCTCCTTGTAATTAACTTCCAATCTTCTTCTGTGTCGATGTCCAAATTTTCTGGATCTTTTAATTCATAAAAGAATGGATTTTGACCAATCCTATTTCCTGTTTTAAGAAGAATTTCGGGCTTAAAGATATAAAATGCTGAATTCTCCTCATAATACTTTGGTAGATCTTGTGTCTGTTCCAACTTTGCTGGGTTGTGATTAACTGGGCAGTAGCCATATTCTTCTTTTCTCCAAAACCTAACTTGATGTACTGTACAAGACACTACTGAGTCATAATCATTTAACATATTATAGCATAACTTTACAGTGGTGTCAAGTAAAAAAGGAGAAGTTACATGAATTTGTGCTATAGGATCTTTTATTTTAAATTTTAAAATAAAATACTTAATAAGGTCACACACGGATACCTCGTCCCCAACGAGCTTTTCCGATCTTCTATATGCAGTTACATGACCAAGTCGACTATCATTTTTAATTTGTTCAATTACCTCTTCACTATCAGTATCGACAAAAACTTTTGCGCTTTTGTACTTTAACAAAGTGTGCTTATATAACGGTTCGCCTTTGAATGTTCTAAAGTTTTTATTAGGAACTCTTTGAGAGTTTTGTTTTATAGGTATAAAAACTATCATTAAATCTCATCCTCAAACTTGCCGAACCTGAAGCAGTCAATTCGAGATCCCTCAGAACAGTTAACAACATCGACATCTGGGGTGAATATTTTTATACATTCTGCCAAGTTTCTCCAAGCTGGGACTGTATCTCCTGGATTGTGAAATAGGTCTCCCTTTCTCTGATAGTCGGGCCAGAAGTAGTTTGGGTTTTCGTTCATATCTTTATCTATTTCATATCGACATCCGCCAACTAACTTGGCTTCATCTAAATCTTTAGATTGAACATATGAAGCGTCATGTCCAATTAAAATAATTTTTTTATAACCGAGCTCTATCCCAGTTCGAACTGCGTTAGCGCCAGTGCAAGATATTTTTTTATTTTTGGTACCAAAATGAGGATGACCTATGCCGTCTTGATTGTGTGGCCTTTCAACAAATTTTTTATTATTCCTAATCCCATCCTTGAAGTAAAGTGAAGTGTGGGGAAGCAGAGCTTCAATACTGGGTCTCTCAATTAAAAAATATTTCTTAATAGGACAAGACTCATCCTCAATTAGTTTTGACCACTCTTCTTTGTGACTCTCTGTTAATGCATAATCAAAGCATCCGTAATAATCAGGGTACCAATTCATTTTTTCGAAATACCTATATGCACTATTTAATCCAAATGATGGCAGCCCTCTTTCTTTTATTGCATCAATGTACTCTTGTTTGAGAGATGGTCCGTTTCCAACTATTACCAAAATGTCTCTGTTTACATTTTTTTGAAAGTGCTCATGGCTTAAATCAAAAAATTTCTCAATGACCTCTTTGTCATAATAGTCTTTGTCGGGTGGGGACTCTTGTGGATCCACCATCCTGTTCCTAAAGGTATCTACAAAAAATTTCTTAATATAGAGAGAATCGGAGTATGAAGAATACTCCTCTATTCTAGGTGGTATGCTGTCTCCATAGACGTGCTTTACTTGAGAGTCTCTTAAAATCTTTCTCTTATTAAAATAAGGATAAATCCAAGTCCACATCCTGTCCATATTTACTTTTGATCTAAACCCATCTTTGTTGTGTGGAGCGTCCATGTCTGTTGTTCCATTATCGTACACCATCTTATGGCTACATACAACATTTTTTAGAAACGGAATCTCCAATATGTTAAATAGATGACAAGACTCGACACCACCGCCAAACCTAGTAACCATTGGAAAGAACCAATTCATGAGTGAGTGATGAACCACCTTCATTCCACAGTGCGTAAATGGTATTACAGAATATTCTCTAGAGTTAAAATATTCAGTGTCATTTGCAAAAGGAGTTATCAGTCCTTTTCCCGGATAGTACGTTAGGACAGCAGGATTAAATTTATTTAAATCAAATAATATTTGACCTAAGACGTCTAGGTTTCCTTTTGGGTGGAATTTATAATCGTAATCAACAAAAGCATAGTAGTCATAGTTTTTAGGAACTTTCTCTGCTAAAATATTTCTTGTGTCCGTCCAGGTCGTGTTGGGGCAAAATTCCATAGCATCTTCATGAGGTTCGTCATGTGTAACAAAGTAAAAGTCACAATCATCCCCACTAAAAAATTTAACATGATCTGGATTTGGTGCAGATGGCGTTACTTGCAATACACACAATCTTTTTTTCATAATTCATTCTCCCATCTATTAATCATTTCATCTATCATTGTTTCAAAGGTATATTCAGGCTCCCACCCCAAGACATCTCTAGCCTTTGATGAATCACCTTTAAGATACTTTAGCTCCTCTGGTCTCATATATTTTGGGTTTTGTACAACATAGTCTCTATAATCCATATCCAGTTTTCCAAAAACTGTTTCGCATAGATCCCTAACTGAGTGGGTCTCTCCTGTTGCGACAATAAACTCCTCCGGAGTTTTATGATTCAATATCATATGCATCGCTCTGACGTAATCTTTTGAATGTCCCCAGTCTCTATAAGAATCCATATT
>MDSZ01092273.1_pt1 | contig 10185 bp, 10 predicted proteins | sample 811201 | NCBI WGS metagenome assembly MDSZ01 (sample SAMN05326647, study PRJNA326480) | marine metagenome | isolation source: seawater | place: Indian Ocean: North | collected 2010 | reverse complement strand
TTCAGTTCACGCGTAATTCTTTCTGAAATTTTCTTCAACACAGGATAAGGAATTTCCGCAGCCTTTGCAGTCATTGCATCGAAACTGTGTACTGCCCTGACTGCAACTGTATTGCCGTATGCTCTAACATCTCCCTGAACTCCAACTGTCTTCACTGGTAAAACTACTGCAAAATATTGCCACGGTAATTCCATAATTCCTTCTTTTGCAGCTAATTCAATCTCTTCTTCTGCTATATGGCAAGCCTGCCTAACAACTTCTGTTCTTTCAGGAGTAGCTTCCCCCATTACTCTAACAGCTAATCCTGGGCCTGGGAATGGCTGCCTTTGAGAAACTGAAACATCAAGATATTCTGCTAAACTTCTAACTTCATCTTTGTATAATTCTCTTATTGGCTCACAAAGAACCATATCCATATCTTCAGGTAAACCTCCTACATTATGATGAGATTTAATTGTATCACGTAGACCTCCACCTGATTCTATCCAATCTGGAGCTATTGTTCCTTGAACCAGAAATTTACCTCCATATTCTTCAGCTTCTTTCTCAAAAACTCGAATAAATAATTCCCCAATAATTTTTCTTTTTTCCTCAGGATCTGTAACTCCTTTGAGACCTGCATAAAATTGCTCTGAAGCATCAACTACTTTATGTTGAACTCCGAGGTCACTAAGCATGGATGAAACATACTCTGATTCTCCTAATCGCATATATCCTGTGTCTACATAAATTGCAAGAAGATTATCCTTAACTGCCTTAGCAGCTAATACTGCTGCAACTGTAGAATCAACACCTCCTGAAGCTGCAATGATTGCTTTATCTGATAACTCAGTTTTCAATTTTTCTACAGACTCGTGTGTAAATTTCTCAGGATTGAAAAAAGCCATTATTTTTACCATTAGAAAGGGCTATAGTACTTTATCGCTACAAATCCTATTTAGTAGGCCTCTAATCAGGATACATGGCAAAGGAATTAGTGTGGATTGATTTAGAAATGACTGGACTTGATCCAAAAATCCATAAAATTATTGAAATTGCCACCATAATAACTGATTCTGAACTAAATATTATAGCTAAAGGACCTGACTTAGTTATCAATGCTTCTGAAAAGGAATTAAGTAAAATGAATGCATATGTTACTGATATGCACACTAAATCAGGACTTATTGATGAAGTTAAAAAAAGTTCGTTAACAATAAGAGAAGCTGAAATTGAAACTTTGAAATTTATTGACAAACACATAAAATCTAAAAACAAGCCACCTGTTTGTGGTAACTCAATAGGTACTGATAGACGATTTTTAGATGCTCAAATGAATGATTTAGAAAATAGATTTCACTATAGAGTTGTCGATGTTTCTTCTATAAAAGAATTAGCAAATAGATGGTATCCTGATGTTGACCGAGAGGTGCCTTCAAAGGCTGAAAATCATAGAGCATTAGAGGACATTATAGAATCCATTGAAGAATTGAAATATTATAGGAAAAAACTATTTATCTAATATGACTGGAAAGAATGTCCTTGTCACTGGTGCTAATGGTCATGTCGGTTATACTCTTACTAAATTGCTTGTTGAAAGAGGATATAATGTTAGAGCAAGCGTAAGAGATAAAGAAAATAAAGAATTAACTAAAAATTTAAATGAATTTGATGTCGAAATTGTAAGCTTAGACTTAATGAAACCTGAAACAATAGAACCTGCTATGGAAAATATCGATGGTGTTTTTCAAGTAGCTGCAGTGTACAAAAGCTGGGCTAGAAATCCTGAAGATGAAATAATTAATCCTTCTATAATTGGAGGAATCAATGTTTTAGAATCTGCACATAATGCTGGAGTCAAAAAAATAATTTTTACATCAAGTACTGCAGCTATTGGAAGAAGTGGCCCTAATGGTAGAGCTCTTACCGAAAAAGATTGGAATTCAGAATCTAAACATCCTTATTCTTATGCTAAAACTGAAGCTGAAAAAAGAGCCTGGGATTTTTCACGTGAAATGGAACTTGATATGGTTGTAATGAATCCTACAGCTGTTATTGGACCTTATTTTCATAGGCACACACCAAGTACTTTTTTATTTGATAAAATTTTAAAGAATGAACTACCAAGATTGCCACCGCAAACCTTTGGTTATGTAGATGTAAGAGATGTAGCCTTAGCACACATTTTTGCTTATGAAAATAAGAATGCTGAAGGTAGACATATTCTTTGCACCACTTGCTTAGATGGATTTGAATTAATGGATATAATAAAAAACGTAGATCCGGAAATTAAAGTACCTACAAAGATAGCTCCTATGTGGCAAATAAGATTGTACGCTAGATTTGAAACTACAAAATCATGGTTTGGATATACACCTGCACTTTCATCTGAGACTGTAAAAGAATATATGGGAAAAATAACCAATTATGATTCGAGTAAAGCAAGAGATGTACTTGGATGGAATCCTATGGATATAGAAGACTCAGTTAGAGATACATTAAACTGGATTAAACATAAATTGAATTAAGGATTTTTGCAAACAAGCATCTTAGTATGGGTAGTAAAATTATTTACTCTTTCTTCACTCAATAACTCTAATCCACATTTGTCTATTATCTCTTTAAAGTCAACATGCTTACCAAGCCCTAAACGCTTTCTAAAAGGATTCCATAGAGTACCAATAATGCCTTTTTTATCTTTATAATGATTAACAATAGCTATCAAGCCTGAAGACTTTGTAACTCTTATTATTTCTCTAAGAACTACTTCCGGATCTGCTACAACTGCAAGCGTATGAGCAACAACACAATGATCGAATTGGTCTGTATCAAATTCAAGAACATGTGCATCCATTTGTTGAAAATTGATTTCTGCTGCAAATTCTCCTTTTTCTTGTCTTTTCCGTGCTTTTACTAGCATTGGCTCACTATAATCTATAGCTTCCACTTTGACAAAATCTGGTACATGCTTTAAGGAAATTCCAGTTCCAACACCTACTTCCAATATTTCATCACCTTTTTTTAAGTTAAGAGAATTGTACATTTTTGAATGGCCATCGGCAAAAGAAGGTGCCATAAATCTATCATAAATTGGCGCATAAAGGCGATAAATGCCATGCCTATGCTTCCTCTCACTATCTGTCATTAACATCATTACAAGTAATGGGTTTATACAATTAACAGAACATTATCTAGATTTGACTTGTAACAAAACATACCAAATTCCAATAAGTCCAACAAAAATGATTGTAGCTGAACCAAAACCAGGATCTGCACCGTTCCATGAAGAAGGATCTTGTAATACTCCATCTCCTTTAGTAGAAACAAGCCAAACAAAATATGCTGAAAATAAAGACATTAAAAATATGGAAAAAGCTATGATATATTTTACATGATTAGGTAATGTTTTTCCGGTAGCATAGTATTCAAACATAGAGCTACCAAAATAGTTATTTGTTAGTGTCCAACGGAAAAGTTTCTCATTCGACAAAGAAAAAAGAAATGCGGCAGGTACTGCCCATGAAACTGTAGGCCAACCTGGAACCCAAATTCCAATAATTGCAAATAATACAAAAAGATAACCAAGTGAAACATAAATTTTACTCTTTAATTGACTGCTAGATACGCAATATTTTTCTACAATCTCATCTATTGTTTTCAATCTTTCAGATTTAGACATCTTTAGTATGTGTATTGTATTAGAGTGCCTCATTAAAAGTTATTTTCGGCCACCCTAAATTAAAAATAGAGAATAATAATTTATAATGTAGGTTTTTCGTGTATATGAATAAAAGTATTCTGTGCATCTTATTGATGATATCGGCATCATTAACAGGATGTATGGATAACGCAAAAAACGATGATTACTATCCAGATATTAAGATTAGACATACTTTAGATTGGAATATGACTCATACCTTTTCAAAAGTCTTAGAGCCTGGACCTCATTATGCACTGGAAGTTCAAGATGCTACATTTACAGTAGACACGAGTGATGTATGGGAAAGTGGCCCTTCTGAAGCTGATGTGCATCTCTCATATTGGTTACCGAGCAATACTCTTGCAGGTGAACAAGTTCCAGTTATTGCTATTATTAGTCCCTATTTTTCATATGGACAACCGGGAGATGAATCTGGACACACCGGTATTGTTAGTGCGGGAAGAGGTGAATTCATTTACGAAAATTTTGTTCCTCATGGTTATGCTCTTGCCCAAGTTGCTGTTTTTGGAACTGAGCTTTCTACAGGGTGTTTTGATTATAGAGGTGCAGGTGAAGGCTTAGGGATACATAGTGCAGTTGAATGGTTAGGTTCCCAAGAATGGAGTAACGGAAATGTAGGATTATATGGCAAATCATACGAGGGAGCGACCCAATGGGAAGCTGCAGCTCTAGGAAGCGAATACTTGAAAACAATCGTTCCAATTAGCGGAACAACAGCATTACATCCATTGCTTTACAAAAATGGGAGTGCTGAGGCTAGATCCCAAGTAATGCACATGAACTATTTTTCCAGTACTGTTGATTACAATGCGGATGATTTAGATAATATATGTCCTGATATTCTTGAGGGATTATTTGCAGGCCCTGTGACCTACGGAGCCGGAGAATTAGACCCATATATGCAAAATTACTATAGTGAAAGATCACACATTGATAAAGCATTTGAAAATTGGAAAGGTTCTGTTTATTGGATACAAGGTTTACAAGATTGGAATGTAGATCCTCATCAAGTATTTAGTAGCCCCGATGGAAAACCTTGGTATCAAATATATCAAGAAGCTGGATTTGATGTTAAGGGAATGCTTGGACAGTGGGAGCATAATTATCCAGATCAATGGACAAAACATAATGCTCAAGAGACTGGATATGGCGCTGAAGCTATTCACAATATGACTAGATGGGATTGGGCACAAGACTTGTTTGAATGGTTTGAATATTATTTGAAAGGTATAGGACCAAAACCTGATCTGAATGTCCAAGTTCAAAGTAATGATGGACAATGGAGAATTGAAACCACTTGGCCCCCAAAAGACAATGAAAAGAGAACTGTATCTTTGGCAGACTGCCAAAATTCAGGTGCTTTTGTAACTGGGCTATCTGTCGTTGGAGGTGTGACACAACAAAGTATTACACTAGATTGTCCAGTCTTATCCGAAAGTGAAACTACTCATATTTCAGGCCTTGTTAAACTTCATTTAGATACTATTGCTTTTTTCGATGGTGGACAAATATTTGCAGAAATGCAGGATGCTGTTACAGGTATGAGATTAGGTCATGCAACGATGGACATCCGCTACCATGCAGGCGGATCAGAACCACAAACTGTACTACCTAATGATAGAGTAATGATGTTAATGGAATTTCAAGCAATTGACGCAGTTATTCCTCCAGGTCACGGAATAAGATTAGTACTGACTGATTCTGGAGAGGATTATCTAGCACCACTATGTGGAAATGCTTGTCCCGTACATGTTTTATCTTCTACTTCAAATATGATAATACCTGTAATTAATGCAGATAAAAGCCAGATGTTCATAACTCCTCAATCTAGTAGTGCAGCAAATAATCTATAATTAAACTAAATTAACTGTCTTTGTACCTTTAACAGAAATATTCTCGTAAGTTATGAATATTTTGATAATACAAGCATCTGAACAAATATCAAAATCATTTTCATATATCTCAATTGTTTCTGTTTCCTCCCAAAAATCAGATTTGTTCATTTCAAGAATTGTGCATTTAGCAGGACTCACTAGAAGTGGATTCGAAAGTGCTGGAAAATCACTATTTTCTAAGGCACCTATCAAAAAGGATACATAGCGTGCCTCATCATTCTCATTATAATAACTTGTAAATTTAATTTTAAAAAAATTATCATCTATTTTAATTACATAAATTTTATCCTCGGGTTCAATACGATGTGTACTGAACTTATAATCATACCAATCTAATCTTTCATCACTATTCTCTGTAAAATCTTGATCTGGGATTTGGATAAGCTCTTCAAAATTTTTATCTTGAACTATAGTGCCCGTTGTATTATCTGATAAATAAATATCAGTTGTTGAAAATCGTAAATTATATTTTGAAGAATCGCCTTCTACAAGATTAGATATATCTAGATAAGTAAAATCATCTTCAGATGTAGCGTCAATCATCACTGTAAATGTTACGCCATCTGAACTTAATTTAGGCGAAACTTTGGCTTTTCCTATTTCATTAGATGTAAAATTACCCTTGGAACAATCCATTTTTTCAGTACCATTATCAATACTAATTCTCAATTTCGACCATTCTAATGGCTCTTCAGATTTGGAAAAAGATAATTCGAAAAGTGAGTTGTTTTTTTCTATTGTTAGATTATCTGCTGAATCTATTGCTGCATACTCGTTATTAGTTCCTAAATCTTCTTCATATGAACTAATTAGAAAAAACCATATGGCTGCAGCTACCAAAACTAAAGCTAAAATCCCTATTCCTATTTTTTTAGAATCCATGTTATTTACCTCTGAAAATGTTACCAAATAAAGTTGGAGATTTGAAAGTTGCATCATCTACAAAGTACGATCTTGCCTTAATGGATAGCAAATCAATTATAACTACTACACAAAACAATACAATAAGTAAGGATATTACTCTCTGATACATCTGTGCATCATAATAAAGAAAAAGATCCTCACCTAAACCTCCTGCACCAACTATTCCAATAATGGATCCTTGACGAACATTGTATTCAAACATAAAGAGGATTTGTGAAATTAAATTATTGGCACTTTCTGGAATTACTACTCTTTCAACTATTTCAATTTTTTCGAGACCCATTGCTCTTGCGGCATCTAATGGAGAACTGGATAATCCTTCAATTGCCTCATACTGTAATTTGCCTAAGTAACCTACTGTGTAGAAAGCCATTGCTAAAACACCAGCGATTGGCCCTAATCCTACCATAACCACAAATAAAATTGCCCAAATAATACTTGGAAGTGTTCTCATTGCTGATAGAATTATTCGTGTAGGTATTGCAATTTTATCACTGTATAGATTTCTTGATGAAAAAATAGCTAAAGGAAGACTGATAACAAAACCTAAAACTGTTCCAACAAATGCCATCTTCAATGTCTCAACTATTCCAATGTATGCTGTGGAACAAGTAATTTCTATACTATTTCGACAAACGGGATAATCTCGGGCTTCTATTACTCTCCAGTCAGGAGGCCAAAGAGATTCCCAAAAAAATTTAGAAAGATTACTCAAACTATTCTCTAAAGAAGCCCATTTCCCCCCTACTAAATCTACAAAAATTAAGAACGTAAAAAAAAGTATACTTATACCAAGGAGGAACGACTTTCTCTGATCTATAAATGAAAAAAAATTATTGCGTAAATTATTCACGAGTTAATTTCCTCCAAAATTGAAAAAGGCGAATTCTTTTGACTTCTCATTTGAAAACATCTCTGAGCTTGACGCGCTCTTTCTAAATTATGCTCAACAATCAACAATGTAATGGAATTAGCCTTAACATAATCAATCATTACTGACCATACATTATTAGCTGTATCATCATCTAATTCACTCAAAAATTCATCTGCAAGTATTATCTTTGGATTCTGAGCAATTGTTCTAGCGATAGCTACTCGCCTTTGTTGACCGCCAGATAATCGTTTGACAGGAACATGAATTTTATCCTTTAAATTCATTATTTCTATCGTTTCGTTTACCTTATCTATAACTTTAGGATCATGAAAGCCAAAAACGGAACGCCAAATGGATTCATGGCAAATTGCTCCCTGTAATACATTACCGTAAACTGTATCATGCTTCAATAAGCCTAATTTTTGTGGAATGTACCCTATTCTTCCTCTAATGCGTTGAGGAGGTTTACCAAAAACTGTTAAATTTCCTTCTAAAGGTTTAACTAAATTAGCTATGGTTTTTAAAAAAGTAGTTTTACCTATTCCCGATTCTCCAATTATAGATACAATATCTCCTGCTTCTATATGGAAATCTGTTATTTTTGCCAGTACTTGCTCTGATGAATAACCGATACTCAAATTATTTGCAAGCACATTACTAGCCATAATTACATTCCAAGATAATAGTACTTATAAATTTAGGTTTCCCTAAAAACTAAGTGACAACAATCGAAGCCCTCCGTAACCTCACGCACTGACATATACATCATAGGGCTGTTTTGGTGTGTGCTCTTCGTAGAGCATGTGATTGTCCTTCCATGTGCTTGGACGCAGCGTCAGAAAGGACTAGCACAATCTTTCTTCAAACTTATCGGAGTGTCCCAATATCTGTTGAAGTTATTCCGTAGTGATCCCAAGCTGGTTGTAAGTGTTTTTCAACTTCAGCTTTGAAATCAAAACCTTCTTCGCGTTCTTCAGTTAGGTTCATCGATAGGTCGTAAACTTTGGACATTATTTCATCAGCTCCCCAGTTCTCAACCCACATATAGGTACCATCTGTTTTAGAGTTACAATCTGTCTCGTTAGTGTATGTTACATTGTGTGTTTCTGTGTTGTAACATCCAGAGGTGTGTATTCCTACCAACGGTTCAATCACCATGAAGAAAGCCATCCCTTCGGACTGATGAGTCTCAGCGGCTGCTAATGTTTCATCAGTTGTCATCTTACTTGCGTATCTGATAGCTGCTTGTGAGTATGTAATTACTAAATTTTTAACTACCTCATCTGCATGATCTTGCTCGGTTGTTACGCCATCATTGTTCAATACATCCCTTCCTGCTTTCATTGCTTCAAGAATAGCTAAACTTGGGTTATCTGTACCAAAATTGTCTGCCCTCTTTCCGCCAGTTGCATAAGGCCCACATCCTGGAGATGCACCATGGAAGAAAGCCCAGCCTTCATCCCAATTATGTACTGCATTTGCAGTTCCTTTGGTTTCTTTATCTATTGCGGTATTCAATTCGTGTATGACATATGCAGTCATTAATAAATTCTGGATACCTTTCTCGATTGCTTGTTCTCTAACAGAGTTAGAGGCATTAGCAAAATCTCCAGTTCCTTCAATAGCCGACATTACAAATTTGTCAATTGAACCAGTCTCACCGTAATAATCATCATAAGGATGCATTTTTCCTTCAGCAGAAGCAAATCCTTGTAAAGTTCTCATTGAACTTCCTTTATCTGAATGAACTCCATCTTTGTAGATAGTTTCTATTTCAGACCATTTAAACTCCTCCACGAGAGCTTTAATATCACAAACATCGTCGACTAGTAGCCTGTGAGAATCAACATTTGTTGCATACTCATATCCGCCGTCTTCACCCGGATTTGATGTTGTCGTGTCGTCATCGTCGTCTCCAAGACAGCCTGTGAAAGCTGAGATTACGACTAGCATAGCCAAAAACATAGCACTATTTTTTAGTTCCATTTTTCACCTTTTTATATTTTTAGGGTCCCCTAATTTAGGGTAACCTAAACTATAGATATATAAAATTTAGGTTGCCCTAAAACTATCTAGTATATTTTTTATAAGACAATACTATTATCAGATAATGGCGAGTATGGACGCACTATCTGAAAGTGCAGAAATGATGATTAAAAACATAAATCAATTAGCTGCAGATGAAAAAAGAGTAAGAACATCTGATCTGGCTTCTAAAACTAAATTGAAACCTGCAACAGTTACTGAAATGATTCAACGTTTAGGTGATTTAGGGCTTGTAGATTACGAAGCCTATCACGGAGTACACCTAACTAAGCAGGGGCAACACGTAGCTGATGTAATTGAACATCGCTTTAATATCCTTGAACGCTTTTTAACTGAAATACTTGGTGTAGAAGGTGAAGAAGCGTCAGAAGTAGCATGTAGAATGGAACATGTTTTAACAAGAGACGTTGAACATAAGCTTACTACTTTTTTGGGAGTAGATCCTCAAAAAGAATCTGAACTTTTTTGTCATAAAATAAATATTGAAGACAATAATCAACATAAATATCTACCATTAAGCAATTTTGATGAGGGAAAAACAGGAACTGTCAGATTGATATTTGAGGATAATGAATTATCAAAGATATTAGAGGATAAGGGAATACGGCCGGGAAATTCACTTATGCTGAAAAAATCAGATAAAAAAATTTACAATGTAGAAACTGACGAAGGCAATTTTTCATTAGATAGGGAAACTGCCGCAAAAATTATTGTTCAAAACTAATGGCCTCAAAAGGAATTTTATA
>MDSZ01254070.1_pt1 | contig 10186 bp, 10 predicted proteins | sample 811201 | NCBI WGS metagenome assembly MDSZ01 (sample SAMN05326647, study PRJNA326480) | marine metagenome | isolation source: seawater | place: Indian Ocean: North | collected 2010 | reverse complement strand
GCCCCATTTCTGGGGCTTATGTGGTACCTCGCAGAATCGAACTGCGGACACAAGGATTTTCAGTCCTTTGCTCTACCAACTGAGCTAAGGTACCATGCAATTTTTTGCAGTGGCAAATATAATCCTTTTCAATAATAAATGAAAAATACTCAAACTTATTTACTTTTGCTTTAATAATGAATTTACTTGTAGATATTGGGAATACATTAACTAAAATTGCTGTCTCTGATGGTAAATCTATAGTCACAGAATTCAAGTTAAGGTCAATTAATTTGGACTTTATCAAAGATATTATAGAGGATAATAACATAAAAAATATTGCAATTTCAAATGTGAGAAAACCAAATCAAAAATTATTTGATTTGTGTAATTCAAAATCAAATCTCTACACTTTCAATAAAGAAATTAGATTACCGTTTAATAACCCATATGATGACGGTTTAGTAGGTGAAGATAGATTATCATTAATATTGGGAGCATATTCGTTGTACCCACAAGATAATGTTTTAGTAGTTGATCTAGGAACTTGTATCACATATGATATTAAAACTTCTAAAAACGATTATCAAGCAGGTGGAATTTCACCAGGTTTAGCATTAAGAAAAAAATCTTTATCCTCAGGCACAGTCAATCTAAATGAAATAGATCCTGTATATCCAAAATCAATGATAGCTTCAGATACTCACAGTTCTATAAGTATTGGACTACTAATAGGAATTCAATCAGAAATTGAAGGAATGATAAATAGGTATGAAAAAACATATAAAAATTTGAAAGTAATTGTTACTGGGGGTGACTCAATTTTTTTGTCTGGTAAGTTAAAAAACACCATATTTACAAATTCAAATTTTATATACAGAGGTTTGAATTATCTAATTGAATACAACCAAGTAAATGAATAGGTTTTTTTTAATATTCTTTTTTTTCTCAATCTCACTTTCCTCTCAAAAACTAAGTTATTCACCCTATTCATACTTTGGAGCTGGTGATAAAGGTTTTACATCAACTGCTGAAAACCAAATGATGGGAGGTTTATTGGTGTATTATGATAGTACTCATGTAAACCTTAACAATGCAGCATCGCTTTCCAAATTAAAATTTGTCAATTATAACCTAGGAATTGATATTAAATCTAATTCATTTAAAAATAATTCAATTAACCAAAAATCTACAGCTGCAGGTTTAAAATATATATCTGTTTCAATACCAACAAAAGTTTTTTCTTTTTCATTTGGATTAAAGCCAGACACGTCAGTGGGTTATTTTCTTGAAAGTAATGATGATACTAAAACGATAGCTGAATTAAATAGGTTTGAGGGTGATGGTGGTATTAATAATGCATTTCTTTCTGTCGGATTTGAAATTTTAAAAAACTGGGGCCTAGGAATATCTTCATCATATTCATTTGGAAATATAAATCATTACCACTCTAAATTTCTTGAAGATATTGAATTATATACTAAAGTTTCTAACGAATCATCTCTAAGTGGTTTAAACGTTAGTTTTTCATCTGTTTTTCAAACTAAAATTTCTGAAAAACTTACACTTAAAACCTCATTAAATTATTCTCAAGATTCAAAGTTAAAATCAAAAAATAATCAATCTATTTCTACTCTTAAGCAGGATGGATCATATGGTGGAGATATTGAACAAAGTGACCTTGATGTTTTAGGTTTAAAACAAACAACATTTTTAATACCAAGTTCAGTTAGTTATGGCCTGGGCATAGGTCAAGATAAAAAATGGTTTGTTGGTATGAGTTTGAAAAATCAAAATGGTGGAGGTTTTGAAAATCAAATAATGAACTTGGATAATGTTGAATTTAAGAGCTCTAAGCTTTATTCTTTTGGAGGTTTTTATTTACCAAAGTATGATTCATTTACCAGCTATTTAAATACTATAACTTATAGATTTGGAGTGAGATATGAATCTGGAGGACTTTATGTAAATGGTCATCAGATTAATGATTTTGGTATAAATTTTGGTTTAAGTTTACCGCTAGCTAATTTATCAAGTGCCAATTTAGGCTTTGAAATCGGTCAGCGTGGAACTAATAGTTCTGGACTCATTAAGGAAAATTATTTTAGTTTAAAGCTTGGATTTTCGCTGAATGACTTATGGTTTATAAAAAGTCTTTATAATTAAAAAATGTTTATGAAATATTTTGTTTTAATTTTTTCAATTTTTTCAATTAGTTACATCAATGCTCAATCAAGCGACGATTGTATAAGTAATCTATCAATTTTTGCTGAATATTATAAAGTAAAAAATTATGAATCGGCTTATGAGCCTTGGATGAAGGTCAGAAAAGAATGTCCCAAAATAAATGCAGCAATATACTCCTACGGAAAAAGGATGTTAGAACACTTCATTAAGTCCAATGATGGTGATGTCAAAATTGCTTATCAAAATGATCTTTTAAGTCTTTACGATGAGTGGTTAATTAATTTTCCAAGTTTGAGGGGAAGAAATATAATTGGTGAAATTATATCTAACAAAGCCCGAGCAATGCTTGATAATAATCTAGCCTCCAATTCTGAAATATACAATACATTCAATAGTGCCTACGTGCAGGATAGATCTAGTTTTGATGACCCTAAACCTCTTTACAATTATTTTAAAACTTATTACGAATTATATAAGTCTGGTGAGGGTGATGTAACTCTTTCACTTGTTTTTGATAAGTATGAAGACATATCTGAAAGATTTGAAGAAGTTATTGATGGCTATTCTAAGCAGCTGGATATACTACTAAAAAAAGAAGAGTCCGGACAACCTTTATCCTCAAGAGAAAAATCAAACAAAAGAGCCTTTGGTATCAACTCAAATGCCTCCACAATTTATCTAAAAAATTTAAATGCAATAATTGCCAAAGAGTCAACATGTGAAAATTTAATTCCATTATACAGAAAGAACTTGGAGGAAAATAAGCAAAATCCAATATGGCTAAACAGAGCAGCAAGTAGAATGGATAGTAAGGATTGCTCTGATGATCCTCTTTTTGTTGAATTAGTTGAACTATTACATAACTTAAACCCTTCAGCAAACTCAGCATATTATTTAGGTTTATTAAATGATAAAAAAGGTAATGAGTCTGAAGCACTAAAATTTTATAATGAATCTATTGAGTTAGAAACCGACAATATCAAAAAAGCAAGAATATTATATAAGATTGCCTCAAAATATAAAAAAACCAATCAGTTTTCTAAATCTCGAAATTATGCAAGAAGAGCTCTGGAATATCAACCCTCTTTGGGAAGTGCTTATCTGCTCATATCAAATTTATACGCATCAAGCGCAAATAATTGTGGCAATACTCAATTTGAAAAAAGAGCTGTTTACTGGTTAGCGGCAAAAGAAGCTCGTAAAGCTGCCAATATTGATGCTAGTGTGAGAAAAACTGCTATCAGAACTGCAGAAAGTTATGAAGGAAGAGCTCCATCAAAAACTGATATATTTACTGAAGGAAATGCTGGTAAAACTATAAAATTTAATTGTTGGATAGGTCTCTCTGTTACCGTACCAAGTTTATAATGAATTATAAAATATTTTTTTTTATAATTTGTTCTGTATTTATTTTTTCTTGTGAAAGTTATTTTGATGATGTAAAAAAAATAAATTCTAGCGAACTAATCCCAGCAGGCAAAACAAAAAATTTCATTTTAAAATATACTGACTCAGCAAAACTTAAAGCTGTACTGAAATCACCTTTAAATATTGATTACACTAATCAAAATTTTCCATACTCTGAATTTCCCGAAGGTTTAAATATAGAATTCTTTGATTTAAAAGAAGGATCTACAAAAGTCTCCTCCAATTATGGTATTGTGTACTACACAACAAAAATTGTAAGTTTAGAGGGTAATGTTATTATTCAGTCTCCTGATAGTTCTTTTATCAAATCCAATCAAATTTTTTGGGATCCTGAACAGGAATGGCTGTTCACTGAAGAAAAAATTGTTTTCTCAAGTGATGATTATAATATAAGAGCTCAAAAAATGGATGCTGATCGTTCATTTAAATTGTTAAAAACAGGTAAATTAGATGGTAGTTTTATATTTGAAGATAAAGAATAGCTTATGAAATATCCACCAATTTTTGATTATTTATATTTATTTATTGCTGTTTTTATTTTTTGTGATATTGTATTATTTAAAGAATCATTTTCAGGAAATGAAATTTTAATTTTTTTCGGTTTTATGTCTTTATTTATGTTCTTCTTTAGAAGATATTTTAGAAATAAGTTTGATAAAAGAAATAAATGACCTTAAAATATTTTTTCATGACAATTATCACACGCCTTAGTTTTAAGTACCTATTTTAGTTAATTATTCTTTAGGTTAATATTTATCTAATTTCCGTGATTATTTGTATTTTCGTCTACTAAATTTTAAACAATGGCAGTATTAGGTAGTTTAAGAAGAAACTCTTTTGTTTTAATCGCAGTGATTGGTATGGCTTTATTCGCCTTTGTAATTGCTGGAGTCTTTGATGGTAATTCTTTCCAATCTCAAGATCCTATCGGAAAAGTTAATGGTGAAGTTTTATCACTAAATGACTTTAGATCCAAAGTTGATTTATTTCAAAAATCTTATAATTTTAATGACCTACAATCAATCAATACTGCTTGGGATCAAACAGTAAGAAATGAATTACTTAATCAGGAAATTAGTGATTTAGGTTTAAGTTCAGGAAAAGATCACTTGGAGTACTTCATTTCATCAAACCCTAATTTTTATGAAAATGAAAGGTTTTTAAATGATGCTGGAATATTTGATATGAGTTTGTTTAGTAATTTTATTTCTGAATTGAAAGACTTTGATCCTCAAGGTTATGCACAATGGAGCTCACAAGAAAATGATTTTAAAAATCAAATCAATATTGATTTATATTTAAATATGGTTTCCTCTGGAATTAATTCTAATGTTTTTGAGGGTGAAAAAGAGTTTTTAAAATCTAGTGAATTGGTTGATATTTCATTTGTTAAAATTCCTTATCAATCAATTGATGATAGCTTGGTTTCTGTTTCAAATTCTGAAATTTCAAAATACATAAAAGATAACCCTAAAGATTTTAAACAAGAAGAATCTAGAGACATAAAGTACGTTCTTTTTGATGAAAAACCATCCTCAAAAGATGAAAGAGAGTTAAGAGCAAGACTTTCTGAAATGTTAGTTGAAAAAGAGGAGTATAATCAAGTTTCAAAGCTAAATGAAGTTATTCCAAGTTTTTTAACAACTAAAGAGATAGACTTATATCTAGAGGATAATTCTGATATTCCATTTGATACAATCTACAGACCCAAAGGATTTTTCTCGTCCAATCACGGAGAATTAATTTTTAATCTAGATAAAAATAAAACTTATGGACCATATGTAGATGGAGAATATTTTAAAGTTACAAAGCTACTTGACAAAAAAAATAACGGTAATGTTAGAGCAAGTCATATATTAATTTCATACGCCGGCGCACAGGGCTCAACTTCTCAGATTTCTAGAACCAAAGATGAAGCTAAATTAGAAGCTAATAGAATTTTAAGGTTAGTAAGGGCAGATTCTAATAATTTTTCTACTCTCGCACTTGAAAATTCTGATGGACCATCAAAAACAAATGGTGGAGATCTTGGGTTTTTTCAGGAAGGTGTTATGACAAAAGCCTTCAATGATTTTGTTTTTAAAAACAGAGTAGGTAGAATAGGTGTGGTTGAAACTGAGTTTGGTTTTCATGTAATTAAAATTACTGCTAAAGAAGATTTAGTTAAAGTCGCAACACTTGCTTTGAGAAATATCCCATCTGAAAAAACAAGTGATTCTATATTTAATATAGCTTCAAAGTTCGAGATTGAACTTTCTAGTAATGGAAATATAGACGAAGTTGCCGAAAAGTTGAAGTTGGAAATTAAAACTCAAAATAATATTAGTAGGCTTGACCACGACTTACCTAGTTTACCTAACCAAAGAAGACTGGTTCAGTGGTTGTATAATGATGAAACAAGCATAAATGATTACCAAAGATTTGATATTTCTAGAGGAGGTTATGTCATTGTTCAGTTGGTAGATAGTAAAGATGAAGGTTTACAAAGCAATGATATGGCTTTGTTAAATGTACTACCAAAGCTTCAAAACGAAAAAAAGGCAGAGATTATATTCAAAAGAAATAAAGAAAATAATACACTAGAAGATTTAGCAAAATCTAATAATGTTCAGATAATCAATGTTGATGCAATTAATAAAAATACGCCTGTAGTATCCCAAGCAGGATATGAACCTGGTTTAATTGGTAAAGCTTTTTCATTAGAGCTGGGTGAAGAATCTGAATTATTTAGTGGAGAGACTGGTGTATACATGATAAGATTAGATAAAAAAGATAGCAGTACTAAAAAACCAAACTCATTTAGATCATTTCAAAACCAACTATCATCTTTATATAGATCTAACATTGATTTTCAAATTGTTGAATCATTAAAAGAATCTGCTAAAATTGAGGATAATAGATCTTCTTATTATTAAAAATTTGATATAAAAGAGTACAGGAAATAGAATAAAAAAATTATAGTAATTATAGTTTTAAATACTGTACCTACTAAAACTCCAATTAAAGACCCTAATGCAGGTAAAAATGATTTTGTAATATTTTTATTTGATATTATTTCTCCAGTAAATGCACCTATGAAAGGCCCAAAAATTAGACCTAGTGGACCAATTAAAAATAAACCAAAAATAAGACCAATTGTAGCCCCTAATTGACCTCCTTTAGTTCCTCCAAGTTTTTGAACCCCGACAATTGGAATAATATAATCTAAAACTGAAATTGTAATTGCAATTAAGAATGTGGTAAATAGAAACCAAAATGAAAAACTAACATAATTTGTAAAATTTAGTGCCAATAGACCAAACCATGATGCAATCGGTCCAGGTAAGATTGGAAGAAAGCTGCCTAGCAATCCTATTAAACATAAAATTAATCCTATAACCGAAAGTAAAATATCCATAGTAATTATTAATACAAATTTTGTAATTTCATATGGGATGAACAATATAAAATTAATTTATATTTTTTTTATTTTAATTAGTGGGTGTCAATATAATTTAAATAATCAACCTGATTTAATAATAAATCAAGAAACAAAATGGGCAATTACTGATGAACACCCATCAACAGTAGAATGTGATAAAATAATCGATAAAAAAAATCGTATTCAATGCTTCAACTCTTATATTTCTGATTTATTTGTGCAAAATATAATGAAGGATTTAGTTCTAGAAAATTCAAATAATAATGATACAATTTTTTTTGATTTAACTTTTGATAGTAATGGAAAAATTATTGTAGAAGGTATGACTGGAAATAATGAAATCATTAGTCTAATAGATGATATTAAAAAAAAAGTTGAAACTTTTCCAAATATTCTTCCTGCTACTAAAACTAATTTAGGAATTGCAGTAAAATCGAAAATTAAATTACCAATAATATTTAAGTCTGATTAATGGATACAAAAATAATTTTAGGAATTGATCCTGGAACTAATGTAATGGGATATGGAATTATTTCAATTAATGGAGAAAAAGTAAAGCTGATTGATTTTAGTGATTTTAGTTTAAAAAAATTAGATAATCATTATCTAAAACTTAGAAATATTTTTTCTTCATTAACTAAAATTATAGATAAATATAATCCTGATGAAATTGCTATTGAAGCTCCTTTTTTTGGTAAAAATGTTCAATCTATGCTAAAGCTGGGAAGAGCTCAAGGTGTAGCAATGGCTGCTGGACTAATGAAAGAAATTCCAATAACTGAATACTCACCAAAAAAAATTAAAATGGCTATTACTGGAAATGGAAATGCATCAAAGGAGCAAGTTGCTAAGATGTTACAAAGTATTTTAAAATTTAAGGAAATACCTAAAAATTTAGATTCAACTGATGGACTAGCTGTTGCGATGTGTCATTTTTATAATTCAAAAAAAATAAGTTCTCTGGGAACTAAATTTTCTAGTTGGGATTCTTATGTAAAAAATAATCCTGAAAAAATTACCTAATTGGCTGGTATATATATTCATATTCCTTTTTGTAAGCAAGCTTGTCACTACTGTAATTTTCATTTTTCTACTAATCTTAAATCAAAAAAAACAATTATTGATTACATAATAAAAGAAATTAAGCTTAAGTCAAAATTTGAAAATGAGGAAATTGAAACAATTTATTTTGGTGGAGGAACCCCAACTCTTTTAACATCATTAGAAACTGAAGCTATCGTAAATTGTATTTATAAATACTATAAAGTAAAATCAGAATCTGAGATTACGATCGAAGCTAATCCAGATGATATAACAATTGATAGATTAAAATTTTTAAAAAAATTATCATTTAATAGGTTGAGTATAGGAGTGCAATCATTTATTGATAGTGAGCTTAAATTGATGAACAGAGCTCACAATTCTAACAAAGCCATTAGATCAGTTGAAATTTCTAAATCAATATTCAATAATATTTCTGTTGATTTATTATATGGTTTGCCTGACTCTAATATTGAGACATTGGATCACAACATTAATATTTTACTAAATTTTGATATTAAACACATTTCATCATATGCTTTAACTTTAGAGCCTAAAACTGCTTTAGAAAAATTTATTAAAAAAGGTCTTGTTGAACTTCCAAATGATGATATTGTTTTTGAACAATTCAAGCATGTAAATAAAGAATTAATTAGTAATGATTATATAAATTATGAATTATCAAGTTTTGCAAAAAAAAATTTTTTTTCAAAAAATAATACAGGTTACTGGTTAAGAAAAAAATATATTGGAATTGGTCCTTCAGCGCACAGTTACAATGGACTTTATAGAAGCTGGAATATCTCAAATAATAAAAAATATATTGATCAGATTCAATCTGGAAAGTTATATTATAAAAAGGAAATTCTTACAAAGATAGATCGATATAATGAGTACATTATGACTGGTTTACGAACAATGTGGGGAATTTCTATAAATTTTATTGAAAATAAATTTGGTAAAAATTTCAAAAACCATTTTTTAAAATCCATTAAGAAATATATTGAACAAAAGCTCATACATATTTCAAATGGTATGTATATAACAACTGACTCTGCTAGATTTCTTGCAGATGGAATTGCTGCAGATTTATTTATAATTGATTTATCAGAATAAATTAATTTTTATTTTGTAAAAAATTTATAAAAATTTGAAATTGTTTCAATTCCGTTATAATAGTTTGATAATCCGAAGTGTTCATTGGGCGAATGAATAGCATCACTATCTAAACCAAACCCCATGAGTATGGTTTTTACACCTAATTCTTTTTCAAATTGAGCAATGATTGGAATAGAACCTCCATCTTTAACAGAAAATGGTTTTTTATTATACACAGAATTATAGGCTTCACTTGCAGCTAAATATGCTTTAGAATCAGTATCAGTTATGTAGGGTTCTCCACCATGATGTTCATTAACTTTAAGTTTCATTCCAATTGGGGTCATTTTTTTCATGTAATCTTTGAAAAGTTTACTAATTTTCTTCCAATTTTGGTTGCTAACTAACCTCATTGAAATCTTTGCAAATGCTTTACTAGGTATTACAGTTTTTGAACCTTCGTCAGTATATCCCCCCCAAATTCCATTAACATCAAGACATGGCCTAATCGATTTTCTTTCTAATGTAGTATATGATTTTTCACCATGTACATCATTGATTTCCAATGAATTTTTAAATTCATTGATATCAAATGGTACTAAGCCGTCTTTTTTTCTTTCTTCATCCGAATATTCAATTACGTCATCATAAAAGCCGGGAATAGTAATTCTATTATTTTCATCGTGTAAATTAGAAATCATCCTAGCTAAACAATTAATTGGGTTTGCAACACTTCCTCCGTAAAGACCTGAGTGTAGATCTCGGTTTGGTCCAGTAAGCTCAACTTCTAAGTATGCAAGCCCCCTCAGTCCAGTTGTTATAGAGGGAATTTCTTTATCAATCATTCCAGTATCTGAGACAAGAATAATATCACATTTAAGTTTCTCTTTATTTTCTTTTACAAAAACTTCTAAATTATCACTTCCAATTTCCTCTTCACCTTCAATCATAAACTTTATATTACATGGAACTCCACTAGTATTATTTAAAACCTCAATTGCTTTTAAATGCATATACATTTGACCTTTATCG
>MDSZ01220969.1_pt1 | contig 10186 bp, 11 predicted proteins | sample 811201 | NCBI WGS metagenome assembly MDSZ01 (sample SAMN05326647, study PRJNA326480) | marine metagenome | isolation source: seawater | place: Indian Ocean: North | collected 2010 | reverse complement strand
CGAATTTCTTTCTTCAATTGGAATATCTTTTGCATTTTTAATTTCCCAATCAATTGTTGAACTTGGTAGTGCTACATAAAAAGGAACATTATTGTCATGAGCAGCTAAAGCTTTCAGATAAGTTCCAATTTTATTACAAACGTCTCCATTAGATAAAGTTCTATCGGTTCCTACAATACACATATCAACTTCACCTCTCTGCATTAAAATGCCACCAGTATTATCCGCAATAATAGTGTTTGGAATTTCTTCTTCATTTAACTCATATGAGGTTAAGTTTGCGCCTTGATTTCTTGGTCTTGTTTCATCTACCCATACATGAACTGGAATGCCTTTTTGATGTGCATGATAAATTGGTGATGTTGCTGTACCCCAATTAATTGTTGCTAACCAACCTGCATTGCAATGAGTTAGTATGTTTACCGTACCTTTTTTTTTGTTATAAATTTCCTCAATTATTTTAAGACCATTGACACCAATATTTTTGCAAAACTTTTCATCTTCATCACATATTTTTTTAGCTTCAGTTAAAGCAACATCTAAAATTTGGTCACTATTAATCCCTAATAATTTTTTCGTCATACGATCTACAGCCCATTTAAGATTAATTGCAGTTGGTCGTGATTGAATTAATTCATCAGCACTTTTTTGAATATATTCTGGATCTTTATTTTCTTTAACTGCTAAAGCTATTCCATAGGCTGCTGTTCCACCAATTAATGGGGCACCTCTAACTTCCATTATTTTTATTGCATTTACTGCATCTTTAAAAGTTTTAAGCTCTTTAGTCTTAAATTGATGAGGGAGCTTGGTTTGGTCAATTATTTTAACAATATTATTTTCAAACCAGATTGTTCGATATTCTTTTCCATTTATCTTCATTAAATTTTTGACTCGATAAACTTTATTATTTTTGAATTATAAAACTGAAAACAATCTCCAAAAGACATATGATGACCATTATCAAGTGGTTCTTTCCATCTCTTACCATTATTTATACCAATCCGATTACATTGTTTGTTATTTATTTTAAAATCTTCACTTATTATAATTCTTTCCGCTCCAGGAATATTATTAACCCAATCAGATAACAATCCATCAAATGGATCTTTAGGATGAGTAAAAATTAAAACAGGTAAATTTTTAACTCCACTTATATCTTTAATCTGAGATTTTCTAAAAGATGAGGCAACAGGCTTTTTTTGTTCGAATTTTTTTAAAGCTTCCTCAACACCAACTTTTATAACTTTATATTTTTTGGATAATTTACCATAACATGCATGATGTGTAGAAATACCACCTGCAATTTTATCAGGGTACCTTGAAAAATACATCATAGTTAACCATCCACCACATGAATGACCAGTAATAAATATTTGATTTTTAGGTACACCAAGTTTAATAAATTTTTCAATTAAATCATTATTAGCTTTTAATCTCTTTTCTAGTTTTGGTGTTCCATTATATTCAATAAATTTACTTTTCCAAAAAATTTTCCAATTATCGCCGCCTAAATTATCTGTACAAAAACTATAAACTAAAATTTCCTTATCATTTATTTTTTTTCCAGATAAAGATGCAAAATTTCTCACATTATTTTTCCACTGACAATCTTTTGAGGGCTTATCATTTCTTGCTGAACCATGATTGAGAATTAAGACTATTTTGTCTTTAGGATTTGAAACCATAAAATTTGTATCTAAGTCCCATTCACCACTTATAAATCCGCTTTTAAGTAATTTATCTGCAAAAGCATTTGAAATAAAAAAAAATATGCTTAAAGATACTAACAGTATTTTCACTTTACCAACACTCTTCCAGCAATTGTTTTTAATTTATCTATTGTTTTTTTTGTTCTTTTTTCAGACGCTGTTATTATAGCCACATCTAGACAATTGTTAGTTGGGTCATTTGGATCGATATGATTTTCAAAATTATCAATTAAATTTTTAATCATAACTTTAGCTTTTTCAGCATTGCCTAATAATACTTTAATAACCTGTTGAACGTCAACATTTTCATGATCTGGATGCCAGCAATCAAAATCAGTGACCATAGAAACTGATGCATATCTAATTTCAGCTTCTCTCGCTAATTTTGCCTCTGGCATATTTGTCATGCCAATAACATCAGCTTTCCACGATCTATATAAATTCGATTCTGCTAATGTCGAAAATTGTGGTCCCTCCATAACAATGTAGGTCCCTCCTCTTTGATATTCGATTTTTTCTTTTTTAATCGCTTCTTCACAAGCATTCATCAAACCATTAGATGTGGGATGTGCCATTGATACATGTGCAACTATTTCATCATCAAAAAATGTTTTATTTCTTGCAAACGTACGATCTATAAATTGATCTACAATTACAAATTTACCTGGATGGAGATTTTCTTTCAATGAACCAACTGCTGAAACTGAAACTATATCTGTTACTCCTAATTGTTTAAGAGCATCTATATTTGCTCTAAAATTAATCTTTGAAGGTGAAATGAAATGACCTTTTCCATGTCTTGGCAGAAAGAAAACTTCCTTATTTTGGTAAGTCGTTTTTAAAATTTGATCTGATGGTTTGCCCCAGGGGGTATTTATGTCTAATAATTCTCTATTTTCAAACTCTTCTACATCATAAAGACCACTACCACCTATAATTGCTAATTTATTTATTGTCATGTCAAAAAATTAATTTATTTATGTTTTTATAATTAAGATTTATGAATTTAAAAGACTTTATCAGATCTATTCCAGATTATCCTAAAAAAGGTATATTATTTAGGGATATAACGACACTTATAAAAGATCAAAAAGCTTTTGAAGAATGTATTAACCAAATAGTTGAAATATCAAAAAATTATAAAATAGACAAAATTGCTGCGATAGAATCTCGAGGTTTTGTTTTTGCCTCTGCAGTTTCGTATTTACTAAAAAAACCTTTCATAATGCTACGTAAAAAAAATAAGTTACCTGCTGAAGTTCATTCTATTGATTTTGAACTTGAGTATGGGACAGCTACGATTGAAGTTCATAAAGATTCTTTTCAGAAAAATGATAATGTTTTAGTTATTGATGATCTTATTGCTACGGGCGGTACAGCAGAAGCTGCTGCAAAGCTAATAGAAATTTCAGGCGGTAATGTTTCATGTTTTATATTTGTTATTAATCTTTTTGATTTAAATGGGTGTGAAAACTTACTTAAAAAAGGATATAAAGTTGAAAATCTGATAGAGTTTCCAGGTCACTAAAATTTAAGATGAAAAAAATTATTGTTACAGGTGGATTAGGTTTTATAGGGAGTAATTTAATCGATTTATTAATTAAAAATAATTATTTTGTAATTAATATTGATAAAGTTACTTATTCATCTAATTTTTATAATACGAGAGATTATAAAAAATTAAAAAATTATAAATTTATTAAATGCGATATCAAAGATAAAAAACTAAAAAAAATTATTTTTAGATATAAGCCGATAGCAATATTTAATCTTGCAGCCGAAACCCATGTTGATAGATCAATAGATAGTCCTGAAAGTTTTATTCAAAGTAATATAGTTGGGGTTTTCAATCTTTTAGAGTCTTTTAAATTATTTACAAAAAACTATAAATCAAAATTAATTCATATTTCTACAGACGAGGTTTACGGTGATATTTTATCTGGGAGATCGTCTGAGAACTATCCTTATAAGCCAAGTTCACCATATGCAGCAAGTAAAGCAGCATCAGATCATTTGGTAAGCTCATATGTAAGAACATTTAAAATTCCTGCTATGATTACTAATTGTTCAAATAATTATGGTCCAAAACAACACCCCGAAAAATTAATACCAAAGCTTGTTTACAACATATTAAATAATAAGCCTTTGCCAATTTATGGCAAAGGGACAAATTCAAGAGAATGGATTTATGTTAAAGATCATTGTGAAGCGTTATTAACTGTTTTCAAAAAAGGTAAGATTGGAGAATTCTATAATATTGGATCTAATAAAAACTTAAATAATTTACAAGTTTCAAAAGAACTCATCAATGTGTCTAAATTCAAAATTAAACTTGGTAAAAAAGTAAAGATTTTATTTGTAAAAGATAGACCAGGTCATGATGTTAGATATGCTTTAAATAGTAACAAAATTAAGAATAAACTTGGTTGGAAGCCACGAACAAATTTTAGACAAGGTATTAAATTAACTTTTGATTGGTATTTCAAAAATAAAAATTATTTTAATTATTTATCTAAAAAAGATATTATTAAAAGACTAGGTAATAAATGATCAAAAAAGGAATTATATTAGCAGGTGGCAAAGGTACAAGAATGAGCCCACTAACTAAGGCTGTAAATAAACAATTGCTTCCAGTATATGATAAACCGTTAATTTTTTACCCATTATCAATATTAATGTTAGCAAAAATTAAAGACATTTTAATCATTGTTAATAAAGGTCAATTAAATCAATATAAAAAAATATTGCCTGATGGAAAAAATTTAGGAATCAAGATCACTTATAAGGAACAAGATAAACCAAGAGGTTTACCAGATGCTTTCATTTTAGGGGAAAAATTTATAGGTAATGATAACGTGGCCATGATTTTAGGTGATAATTTTTTCTATGGTCAAAACTTATCTAGTAAATTGTTGGAAAATACTAAGCTTAAAAACGGCGCAAAAATAGTTCTCTACAAAGTTCAAAAACCTGAAGCTTTTGGTGTTGCGAAAATAAACTCAAAAAATAAAATTTTATCTATAAAAGAAAAACCAAAAAAATTTTTTTCTGACTTAGCTATAACAGGTCTTTATTTCTTTGATAACAAAGTTGTTAATTTTGCAAAAAAACTAAAACCTTCAAAAAGAAATGAACTAGAAATAGTTGATTTGCTTAACATGTATAGAAAAAAAAATATGTTAAGTGCTGATTTGATCGGAAGAGGTGGTGCGTGGTTAGACACTGGATCGATTGAGGATTTTTATAAAACCTCTGCATTTGTTTCGGCGATTGAAAACAGACAAGGTTTTAAAATAGCATGTTTAGAAGAGATAGCTTATAATTTTAAATGGATTAAAAAAAATCATATCAAAAACTCAGTTAAATTTTATGGTAATTGTAATTATTCAAAATATCTAAACAACCTTATTTCTTAAATTGATAAAAAACAAAAAAATTCTAGTAACAGGTGGCAAAGGAAGATTTGCTAGAGTACTAAAAAATAAAAATTCTAAATTAAATCTTTATTTTGCCTCAAAAAATGAATGCAATATCTTAAATGAAAAATCTATATTAAATGCTATTAAAAAAATTAAACCCAAAATTATTCTTCATACTGCAGCCTTGTCCAGACCAATGAATATCCATAATGAAAATATCAACAAAAGTATAGATTTAAATATAATTGGAACATCTAATTTAGTAAAAATTTGTAGCAAATTTAATATAAAGATAATTTATTTCTCGACTAGTTATGTTTACGAGGGCACTAAAGGAAATTATTCTGAAAATAGTCCCGTTAAACCATTTAATAATTATGGTTTGTCTAAACTTGGAGGTGAGTGTGCAGTTTCAATGTATAAAAATTCTCTTATTTTAAGAATTACAATGACAGAAAAACCATTTTTACACAAAAAAGCATATAGCAATTTAATTTCAAATTATATGTTTCACGAAGATTTAGTAAAAATATTACCTAAAATAATAAAACAAAAAGGTATTATTAATATAGGTGGTAGGTCTCAATCAGTTTATGCATTTGCAAAAAAAAATAATAAAAAAGTAAAAAAAGTAAAAGCGACTAAAAAAATAAAAATGCCTTTTAATCAAAGCATGAATTTAACAAAACTAAGAAAAATTCTAAGAATAAATTGATTTAATGATCTAAGAAAATGGTAGCGGGAAGTGGGATCGAACCACTGACCTCGGGCTTATGAGTCCCGCGCTCTAACCGACTGAGCTACCCCGCCAAATCATTTATAATAATAAATAACTTTTAATATTATATAGTTAAATTTCAAACAATTTATTAAATGATTTTATTTAATAGTTGAACAATTTTTGAACAATCTTTTTTAGTATTCAAGGTAAGTAGATTTTTTATTGGTAAACCATGCCTAGAATATTAAGATAATTTAATGAGACAATTCATAAAAAAGATTTTGACTTTTCCAATTCCTTTAAGAGTTATATCAAATAAATTTAATCCTGTTTTCTTATTCCATTCGCTGGGTATAAAAACCAATTTCTATAAAAATATTGACCATGTAAATATCAAAACTCTTGAAACACAATTGAAAGATATTCAAAAAAACTGGAAATTCGTCTCAATTGATGAATACGCTAGCGCTAAAAGTAAAAAAGGTCTTACAAGTCTTACTATAGATGATGGATATAAAAATGTAATAGATGAGTCATTAAAAGTTTTTGAAAATTTAAAAATACCAATTACAATTTTTATAAATTCATCTACTTTCAGTGGAAAAATATTTTGGAGAGATAAGGTAAGATATTTGATCGAAAATAAATTAATAGAAAAATTTTTAATTAGTTCTAATCTTTTTAATTATGAAAATATTAAAAATTTTTATTATACTTCAAAAGATCCAAAATTTAACAGTATTGAAGTTGAAAGAGAAATAGATCAATTTTTCTCAAACGAAAATATTAATATAAGTATGAATAATAATTTATGCTTTGATGATAAAAAATACCTAATTGATCATTCTTTAGTAAGTTACGGAAATCATTCAGCTAATCACTATGTTTTGTCATCTTTAAAAAAAGAGGAACAAAAAAAAGAAATTATAGATTGTCAAAATTTTATAAATAAATTTAAGATTAATAAATCAAATATATTTTGTATACCTTTTGGGGGATCAAATACATATAACGATGAAACACTATCTGTTCTTAAAGAATTAAATTATAAAACAATTTTAGTGAGTCAAAATAGATTAGATAGTATTGAAAGTCTTAATAAGATAGAAAGGTTTATGCCAAAAACATTTAATATTAAACAAACAATAAAAGAACTTTATATAAAAAGATTAATTAATAGATAGATACGTAAAATATTTCTTCAATTATGAAAATTTCTTACATTGCAAATAGCTCATGTCCATCTCAGCTTCCTAGCTCACTTCAAATTGTAAAAACGTGTGAATATTTATCAAAACATGGAAATCAAGTAAGTTTGATTCTACCAAATTCAGCATCATCTAACTCTCCAATCTCAAAATTTTATGATGTCAAATTTAAATTCGAATTAATTAGATTATTAAGATTTAAAAAATTTCCAATAGGTATAAATTATTACTTATTCTCCACATTATCTTTTTTTAAAGCAATAAAAATCAGTGATTTAATTATCTCAAGAAATTATTTTGTAATATTTCTTTGTTCATTTTTTAAAAAAAAATGTATTATGGAATTACATCATGACATTTCAAACGAGTCGAAAATTGTAAGAATAATTTTTAAATTTCTTAAAATTTTAAATTCTCAATCTATTTTAAAAATTATATGTATATCAAAAGCAGTTAAGGAAAAATATATAAATGATTTTAAAATTAAAAATACAAAACGAATGATAGTTCTTCCTTCGGGTTCATCATTAAATTTTAATTATAAAAATACTTTAAACAACAAAAGATTAAAATTAGGATATTTTGGCACTATAAATCCATCAAGAGGGATTGATATTATTTTGAAGCTTGCAAGAAATGATAAACAAAATGATTATTATATATTTGGTGGTACAAAAAAAGAGATATCAAACCTCAGGAGAAAATTTAGTATGAAAAATCTTTATTTAAAATCTCATCAAAATTATAAAATTATAAGAAAAAAATTGATAAATATGGATATATTATTAATGCCATATTCAAATAAAGTGACAGTTTCCGGTAATGTCTCTGACACTACAAAACTCATGTCTCCATTAAAACTTTTTGATTATATGAGTACGGGAAGATTAATTATAAGTTCTAATCTGAATGTTCTTAAAGAAATAGTTAATGATAAACAATGTATATTTGTTCAAAACTATTTAAATCCATTTTCATGGTTGATAGAAATTAAAAAAATTCAAAATAACTTAATAAAAAGAAATATCATTGGAAAAAATTCTCATAAAAAATCTAAACAATATTTTCATGAAAAAAGAGCATTAAAATACTTGGAAATGTAAATATTTTTTTGTTAAAAAACTAAAACCCCGAAAAGAATAACACCTAATGATGTTGCCGCAGTAAATAATAATTTCTTTCTACTCTCTTTTTTTTGATCTAATTTAACTCTATTTAAAAGAACATTAATGTTTGTTGATTTAGTATTATATAAATCTTCTTCTTCTAATTTATACTTTTCAGTGAATTTATTTGTAATACTCGAGAGTAAATATTTCATAGATATATTTAATCACCAATATCTAATATTTACAAATTATTTATACTGAAAGATAAATACCTGCTGCACTAATTATTAGAAGAAAGAAAACGAAGACAAATATGTTTTTTTTATTTTCCTTATTTTGAATTCTTTGAGCCCTTGCTTTAAGCTCATTTATATCTACTTTTTTAATTCTTTTTTCCTGATTTTTAAAAGGCTTTTCAGCTATTTCACTAAGGTTTGGGGTCTCCTCTATTGAAATATTTGCATCAAAGCCTTTTCTACTCATGACAAATCATACTAATAGTTTTGAAAATTCTCAAAATATCTAGAGTTCAAAATGGGGCTGTAATAAATTGACAAGTGGTCATTTTGGGTTTCTAATCAAATTTTACAATTATGGAACTAAAAAAGTTAGATTTATCGAAAACACTTTCAGATGAACAAGTCTATGAAGCAATAATGAGAAATTATTCATCTTTAAGTAAAGAATGGATATCTCATCAATGGAATTGGATGAATAGTGTATATGCTCCATTCAGTGACCACTACAAATATATGATTGTCATATCTCTTGTTGAAAAAACTCTTCAATTTTATGATCAAATGAATATTCAATACTCATATGATGAATATTACGCAAAATCATATCTACAAATTGAAAAATTTAGTATTATAGAGCTTTGTGAGAAATTAGAATTACCAAAAGAAACGGTTAGAAGAAAAGTTTTAGAGCTTGAAAAAGATGGAGTAATTAATCGAAATAAAAAAAAAATTTTGATTGATAGAAAAGCTTTTTCTTTTGTTAAACCAGATAATCAAATTAAATTTTCATCAAAATATATTCATTTAGTTTCAAAGGCTTTAAATAAGGATAATATTTACGAAAAAAAACTTGAACAAAAGATAATTGAAAATTCAATTAAAAAAAAATTTACATTATGCTGGAGATGGTTTTATCGAATGCAAATTCCATTGGTTGTTGGATATCATAAATTTATGCAAGATTTGACGACCTTTCATATTTGGGGAACAATCTGTATGAATCAAGTTTTAAATGTGTCAAAACAATTAGATATAAACATTAATGAACTTCCGCTAGATCATTTAAAAACTTCTGAGATCATAATAGAAAATGTTGGATCAAGTAAGGGAATTAGTGCAATGTCAATTTCTGAAATGACAGGAATTCCAAGAGCAACAATAATTAGAAAGTGTAAATATTTAGTTAAAAATAATCTAATTAAAATTAATGAAAAAAAACAATTTGTACTAACCACAACAAATTTTAAAAAAATATTACCTTATCAAACTGAAGCTTTTAAATATAAAGCTAAATTTATTCGTAAGATTTTGAATCTTCTTGTAATTTCTTAGATCTACAATACACTCATTTTAAAGATTATTTTCTGAGAGGGGTCTATGGAAATAGTAACAAAAATTGCACCAATTATTTTAGCATTAATAATGCTTGGTTTGGGTTTAGGTTTAAAAATTGATGACTTTACAAGAGTATTAAAAACACCAAAAGATTTTTTTGTTGGTTTTATTTCGCAATTAATAATTCTCCCAGTTATTGCTTATCTATTAATAATAATCTTAAAAATACCTCCTGAAATAGCTATTGGAGTAATGATTATTGCTGCCGCACCTGGTGGAGTTACATCAAATATATTAACAAAATTTGCAAATGGAGATGTTGCATTATCAATTACTTTAACAGCTATCATAAGTCTAATTAGTATTATTACAGTCCCATTTGTTGTTTTAAAATCTGCTGATTTATTGCAAATCAATAATATCTCAGAAACAATTTCTATTGT
>MDSZ01153407.1_pt1 | contig 10186 bp, 7 predicted proteins | sample 811201 | NCBI WGS metagenome assembly MDSZ01 (sample SAMN05326647, study PRJNA326480) | marine metagenome | isolation source: seawater | place: Indian Ocean: North | collected 2010 | reverse complement strand
GCCGCAGGTCAGGCGCAACCGGACTGCGCCCTCACGTCGCCCGACATGGCAAATCAACGACCTCGATGGCAAAGAAAAAGCGGCGCCCACGTAAAGGCGCCGCTTCCCATTCTAACAGTCTGACTTACTTGGCCTGACCCGATGCGTCCGACACGGCGCCGCCGGCCGATCGGAGGTCCTTGCCAGCGCCGTTGACCGTATTGCAGGCAGCAAGGCCAAGCGTCACAACAGCGGTCAGAGAAATAATGATTGTCTTCATGGCCATATCCTTTTTGTTGTTGCCCATCAGGCGCGGTTGCCGCGCGTCAGGATCGAGAGGGTTGCAAGAGCCAGCGATCCCAGCGCAAGCAGGCTGACAAGCGGGCGTTCTTCATAGAGGCGACGAGCGCTGTCCAGGACGTCGCCCAACATCGTCTCGACCTTGCCTTCGATCTGACGGCCTTGGCCGCGCAGTTCGGTTCCGGTGTCGCCTGTGACCTTACCCAGGCCTTCCTCAAGCGCGCCTGCCTTTTCCTTAATCGCGCCTATGATCGTATGATTGTTCATTACAGTCTCCTTTAAATCTGGATGGTAATGGGATTTTCAGGGGTTGCGCCGGGCGGCGACTACGCCACCCGCCGACGCCGCCGCCGCGCCGAGCAGCATGACGATGAACAAGGTAAACGCGGTGCCAGCGGCATAGTCAGCGCCCTTGCTGCCGGCGTCGATCGCGATTTCCACCGCGTTGCGCTTGGCGGCGACGAAGTCCTGACGCGCCTTTTCCACCTTCGCCCGCGCGTCCGACTGGCTGATCTTCCGCTGGGCGGCGACGATCATGGCGACGCGATTTTCCGCCTCCTGGCCTTCAGCGCCACCGCGCGCCACGGCGGGCAGTTCGGCGATTATCGCCTTGCGACCTTGTTCGGGGGTCATGGCTGCCGGGTCGGACGGGGTGTCGTCCAGCAGCGCTGACACCTGCGCTTCGACATCCGTCTTGTCGATACCAGCAGCCTTTGCCACGGCAGGGGTTATGGCACTTGCGCTGGCGGTTGTCGCGCCTGCGATGCCGCCAACGGTCCGGAACGCGCCACCCACGAGACCACCAATCGCGGAACTCAGCAGATAAAATGTGATCAGCAAGGTGAGGCCCCATATGGCGACGCCATGCAGGACGCCGTCCACCGGCCGCCGCGTATGCGCAATCGTCGTCGCCGCATAGGCGCCAGTCGCCAGGGCCAGGATAGTGCTGATCGTCCACCAGATGATAGCGCCGATGCCCAGGCCGCCCGCGCTTGCGCCGCCCTTGCCGTTGGGGTCAATGGCCGACAGCCCGATGCCTGCTCCCAACAGGCCCAGCATCAATTCGATCGCCAGCGCGGTCACGGTGCCGACGACAAGTGCGGACCAACTCATTCGCGGGGTGACACGGACGTCAAAATGGGGATCCGTCATGGTGGTAGCCATGGCAAACTCCTTTTTTCTTTAGATCTGAATGGTCAAACGCCGGCTTATGTCTTCAGCGTCTTGATAGCGGCTTCCACAATATCAGCCGCGTCTGCCTCCAGCCTTCCGGCGCGCTTTTCGGCGGCACCTTCCGCCTGCGTTTCCCGGTCTCCGGTGATTTTTCCGATCGCTTCCTTGATCGACCCTTTCACCCGGCGGACATCGCCTGCTGTACGATCCTTGCCCATGCATTCCTCCTTTCTGGCGGTGCCCGACGGCAGCGCCGATAGTGGAGAAATAAGCCCGGCCGGTCGCGACGAGCAGATACAGAACTACTAAATCATATGGTAGTTATGTATCAAAAATATTAGCGAATGGGGCGCTGTAGGGGATAGCCGCGCTCACGCGCCCATAATATGGCTTGCGCCCGCCGGTTGACGCCGATCTTAGCGTAGACGCGCGCCACATGATTGCGCAACGTGTTGCGGGATACGCCCATTTCCTTGGCAATGGCCGCATCGTCACCTCCTTCGCACAGCAGGCTCAGCACCTCCTTTTCCCGGCGCGTCAATTCACTGGTTTCGACAGGTCGGGCAGCACCATGAGGTGCGCGAAGATTGGCGAGTTTTTCCACCACCGTTCGGCTGAACCAGTTGGTATCCTTCATCACGGCCTCGATCGCACCGATCAGTTCGAGTTCGCTGTGACGCCGTTCGTGAATGTCCTGTATCACCCACAGAATACAGGTATCCTTGCGCAGCGAAATGGATGCCGCGGACACCAGGCAGTCCGTTATCCCGCCATCCTTGGCCCGCAGCCGGGCGTCTCGGCCGCGAAAGGCCGTGCGCTCAGCTAAGTCTTCCAACGCGGCATCAAGAAATTTTGGCTCTTCCCACAAGCGAAGCGCCGGCATCGCTTTCCCCATCGCCTCGTCGGGAGACCAGCCGGTCAGTTGATGAAAGGCGTCATTGGTATCGCACAGCAGGCGTTCGTCCCAGGTCGTGATCGCCATAGCTACGGGCGCGAGACGAAAGGTCGTGACAAAGCGTTCCTCGCTATGCCGCAGTTCATTTTCCGCCTGCCGCCGTGGTTCGAGGTCGGCGAAGGAAAACAGCATGCAGGGTTCATCATCCAGTTCGACGGGTTGCCCCGCAACGATGACCAGCTTGCGCCCGCCATCGGGCAATTCCAGGTCCGCCTGCATCTGCGGCACCATTCGCCCTTCGCGCAGGCGCTCCTTCGCGACATCCAGAGCGGCTGCATCCTTTAGAATGTCTATATCATACAGCGCCCGGCCGAGAACCTCGTCCTTCTGATAGCCGGTCAGGTCCAGAAAGCCTTGGTTGACCTTTACATAGCGTTGGTCGGCCAAGCGCATGATGACCGCGGGGGCGGGATTAACGTTGAAGGTCTGCTCAAAACGCTGCTCAGCTTCGAACCGCAGCGAGACGTCCTGAATCACGAGTACAAGCAGATCCGGATCGCCATTCATATCAGTCAGAATGAGGCTGCGTATCTGATGGATCCAGCGCGGATCTTCCTCGCCCTGGGGGATGACCTCTACGATGACCTGGCTGAAGGATTCGCCGGCAATCACCCGATCAAGCGGATAATCTCCCTCCCCCAGCCGATGATTGTTGCGATACCGCAGCTGGAAACGGCGCCGGTAGTCATCGACATCCTTCCCCAGCCCCGTCAGATCCTCGACACCGTGCATCCGCAACGCGGCATCATTTGCCCACAACAGGGATTGATGGGCGTCGACCAGCAGGACGCCTTCACTCAGGCTGCCGATGATGTGGCGAAGGCGATCGAGATCGATCAGAGGATGCGCGTTGGTCATGCCGATGTCGTAGCGGCAACGGACAGATTGCAAAAGCAGCCGATTTGAGATCACGAAAGCTAGGAATATCGACGTCCAGTCGATCCAATGCCACCCAAAAGCAAGGTGGTGACCCCTACGGGAATCGAACCCGTGTTTCAGCCGTGAAAGGGCCGCGTCCTAACCGCTAGACGAAGGGGCCGTTCGGCGGCGCTGCCGGGCAGCGCTGCGAAGCGAGGGCGCAATTAGGCGGGGACGGGAAAAGGGTCAACCCCTAAACGCCAAGAAAATTGCAAACTCGCTCAATCCGCCCAGGCTGCATCTTCCAGATGGAGTTCGGCGGCAGGACGGCTGCCCCAATCGTCAATCTTGGCCTTACCGGCCACCCAAAGCCGTCGATCACGCGGAGCAGCAAGGATCGCCTGCCCAAGGTCCGTTTCAGCGCGACGGAACGCGATCGTCTTGATGGACCTGCCGTCGTCCCCGGCCATGATCGCGCGCAGATGACCGTTGCCCACCACGTCCGCCTTGATGACGCGCATCGGGCCAGCCGCGATCAACGGTGCGGGCCAACCCGCGCCATAGGGGCCGCCCTGGTCCAGCGCGGCGACAAAGTCCGGGTTGACGCCGGTCGGCGCAAGCACGGCGTCAATGAGGAGCGCGCGGTCGTCCCGCGCCTTTGCCACCGCAGCGGACAGCCGTTCGTCCAGATAATCCGCCAGCGCGTCAATGCGGTCCGCAGCTACGGTCAGCCCCGCCGCCATCGCGTGCCCGCCGCCCGCGACCAACAGCCCGCTATCCTTCGCGGCCAGCACGGCCGCGCCCAGATCGACGCCCGAAATGGAACGGCCAGATCCCTTGCCAACGCCTGCGTCGTCCAGCGCAATGACGATCGCGGGTCGACCCGCCTTTTCCTTGATCCGTCCGGCAACGATACCGATGACGCCGGGATGCCAGCCGGCGCCCGCGATCACCGCCACCGCACGGTTTCCCTGGGCGGCAAGCAGTGCTTCGGCCTGTTCCTGCACCGTCGATTCGATCGCGCGTCGCTCCTCATTATACTGGTCGAGTTGTGCTGCGATCCGCGCCGCTTCGGCAGGGTCTTCGGTTGTCAGCAGACGGACGCCAAGATCCGCCTGGCCGACCCGCCCGCCCGCGTTGATGCGCGGGCCAAGTGCAAAGCCAAGGTCATGGCATAGCGGCGCGCGCGTCAGGCGACTGGCGTCGATGAGCGCGGACAGGCCGATGTTGCACCGCTTGCTCATCACCTTGAGCCCCTGCGCCACGAAAGCGCGATTGAGGCCTTTCAACTGCGCCACGTCGGCGACGGTGCCAAGCGCCACGATATCCAGAAGGTCGAGTATATTGGGCTTTTGACGGCTCGCGAACCAGCCTCTGGCGTCCAGGGTCTTCAGCAGCCGCGCGCCCAGCAGAAAGGCGACGCCAACGGCCGCCAGATGCCCGTGCAGGGCGGCTTCGGGATGTTCGTCCAGCCTGTTGGGGTTCACCAGCGCGAACGCCTCAGGCAGCTGGCTTGCGCATTTGTGATGGTCCACCACGACAACGTCGACGCCCGAGGCTTTGGCCATGGATAGCGCCTCGAACGCCTGCGCGCCGCAATCGACAGTAACGATCAGGCTTGCCCCCTCGCCCGCCAGGCGGACCAGCGCCTCACCGGATGGACCATAGCCTTCCATCAGCCGATCCGGGATATAGGGCCGCGCATGCAACCCCAGATCGCGCAGCAGCCGGATCAGCAAGGCCGCGCTTGTCGCGCCATCGACGTCATAGTCGCCGAAGATGCGCACATCTTCCTGACGCTGTACGGCGTCGGCCAGGCGCTCGGCCGCCACGTCCATGTCGCGAAACAGGCTAGGATCGGGCATGAAACCGCGGATCGTGGGATTGCGATGCGCGTCCAGCCCATCGCGCGTGCAACCGCGCGCCAGCAATAGTTGCGTGACCAGATCATCAGGGACGCAGGCCGGGTCGCGCGTGTCTGCCCCGGCGCCGCGCCAGCGCCAGGGCTGCCCGGAAAGCGAGCGCGAAATGTTAAGCGCGAATGTCATGAAAAAGCTCTAGCCGCCCGCAAGCCCCATGGAAAGTCGCTGGAATCATGTCGCAGGCGGAACCGTTGCAACCTGTCGGGCGTATTCAAGCATTGCCGGACGTCATAACGGGCGTGGCGCAAAAGGGGCGACGCACGACGATGACGAGACGACAGGCATTCCATGTCCAGCGCATGTTGAGCCTATTGCTGTTGACCGCATCCCCCTTGCCCTTGTTGGCGCAGACCACTTCCGCCTCTGAAACCGACGCCGAAGAACCCATTCTCCCTGATGCGCAATTTGAGGCGCGACTGCCCAAGATGGAAGGCAACGATCCCAACGCCCCCCTTCCATCCATCGACACCTGGATCGACCAGCAGATGCCGGCGCAGTCCGCTGCGCCCGCTGAACTGCCGGCTGCCGTCGATCCTGCAGAAGAACAGGAACTTGCACAGCCCCTGCCTCCGCTGGGTAGCGTAACCGTTCCCGCCAATGAAGCTAAGCAGGACGATCCGGATGCGGAACTGCCCGACGTCCGGTACGCCACCCGGGTCGAAGGTTTTGGCAAAACAGGGTTGGAAGATGAGTTTCGCGCGGAGTCGGCGCTGTTCGATGGCGATGGCAAGGCCGATACGGCTACGATGGTGCAGCAGCGCGCGAAGGCGGATCAGGAACTGGCGGTCCGCCTGCTCTATTCGCAGGGCTATTATGATGGAACCGCGCTCGCCAGCCTGGATCAGGGTGGCGACGGAACGTTGACGGCTGTCGTGTCCGTGACGCCGGGCAAGCGCTACAAGATCGGCGATATCGTCATCAATTCCCAGCCTACCGTGCCGCCGGGCCTGGTGCGCGAAAGCCTGCCCCTAAAAACCGGGGACTATATCATCGCCGCCAATGTTGAGGGGGCAGAGGCGAATGTCGCACTCAAGCTACCCGAAAATGGCTATCCCTTCGTCGAAGTTGGGCAGCGCGACATCCTGCTGGATCCCCAGACCATCACAGGCGCCTACACCCTGCCGGTGGAAACCGGCCCGCGCGCCAGCTTCCGTAAGATCACGACCAGCGGCGAGGATCAGGCCTTTGGCGCGGACCATATGGAAGTGATCAAGCGCTATAAACCCGGCGAATTATATGACAGCCGCAAGGTGGATGACCTGCGCAAGGCGCTGGTGGCGACGGGCCTGTTTTCCAGCGTGGCGGTGGATCCGGTCCGCACCGGTGAAGCGGGTCCCGATGGCACGGAGTATGTTGATCTGCATGTCGATCAGGATGCTGGCCCGCCGCGTACGCTGGCCGGCGAAGCGGGCTATGGCACGGGTCAGGGGTTCCGCGCCGAAGGCACATGGACGCATCGCAACCTTTTCCCACCTGAAGGCGCGCTGATCCTGGGGGCAATCGCGGGCACGCAGGAACAGGGCGCCTCGGCGACGTTCCGGCGATCCAATGCAGGCAAGCGGGACAAGACCTTCCAGACCGGCATCACGCTCAATCACCAGAATTACGACGCCTATGAAGCCTATACCGCCGGCATTAATATCGGCTGGGCGCGCCAATCCACACCGATTTTCCAGAAGCGCTGGACCTATAGCTATGGCGCGGAGATCCTGCTGACCAACGAACAGGTCGTCATCGACCCCGCAACGGCGGACAAGACGCGGCGCACGTATTTCATCGGCGGCTTGCCGTTGCAGATCGGCTATGACCGATCCAATGATCTGCTCAATCCCACCAAGGGTTTCCGCGCCAATCTGCGCGCTGAACCAGAAGGGTCGTTGCAAGGGAATTTCTCACCCTATCTGCGCGCCACGTTCGATCTGTCTGGCTACTATCCTGTGTCCGACAGCCTGGTCATCGCGGCGCGCACCCGCCTGGGCACGATCAGCGGCGTAGATCGCGACGATGTTGCGCCATCGCGGCGGGTCTATGCGGGTGGCGGCGGATCGGTGCGCGGCTTTGGCTATCAGGAACTCGGCCCCAAGGATGTGAACAACGATCCGATCGGCGGTCGGTCAGTCAATGAATTCGCGGTCGAAGGGCGTTATCGCTTCGGCAATTACGGCGTCGTCGCCTTTGTCGATGCGGGCCAGGTCTATGAAAGCGCGATCCCCAAATTTTCCGACATGCGCTATGGCGTGGGCGTGGGCGGGCGCTTCTACACCAATTTCGGTCCCTTCCGCGCCGACATCGCCATGCCGATCAACCGGCAACCCGGTGAATCGAAATTCGCCATCTATATCGGCATTGGGCAGGCTTTCTGATGGCACAGGACGACACTCCTTCCAACGCTTCGTCAGCCGCTGACGCGCCTGCGGAGACCATCGTCGTACGCAACAAGCGGCCCCTGTGGCAAAAGATCGCCATCGGCGTCGCCGGGGTTCTGGTCGGGTTCGTCCTGTTGGTCGGCATATTGCTGCTTGGCCTCAACACCCAGCCCGGCAAGAAATTCCTCATCAAGCAGATTGCCGCCCTGCAGATGGAATCGGGGATGCAGATCGAGGTCGGGCGGATCGACGGATCGATCTACAGCGACATGGTCATCCATGACCTCATCCTGCGCGACCCTAAAGGCGTATTCGCCGTATCTCCGCGCGTCCATGTCGTGTGGAAGCCGTTCCGCTACCTCAACAACCATATCTCCGTCAGCCTGTTGGACACGCCTCTGGTCGTGCTGGCGCGAAGCCCGCAGTTCAACGTCACCGAAAGCGACCCCAACGCCCCGATCCTGCCCGATCTGGACATCGACGTAGACAGGTTGAAGATCGCAAAGTTCGTTCTCGCCAGACCGGTCATAGGCCAAAAACGTGAAATCGCGATCGATGCTGTGACGCATATCGCCGATGGCCGTGCTCAGCTGGAAGCGAGCGCGCTGGTCGATAGCGGCGACCGCTTGCAGGCAAAGCTCGACGCCGTGCCCGAACAGAATCGCCTGGCGATGAGCGGCACGCTGACCGCGCCCAAGGGCGGCGTCATCGCGGCGATGTCGGGACTGACCGATGGCATGACCGCCACACTGGACGGCAAGGGCAGTTGGGAGGCGTGGAACGGTCGCATCGTCGCAACGTCGCCCAAGGGGGAACTGGCGAATATCGCCCTTGCCGCACGCGACGGCAATTTCACGGCTAAGGGGCCGCTGCGCCCCGGACTGGTCTTTGCCGGGACCGTCGATCGGCTGACTGCGCCCCAACTGAACGTCGATCTGTTTGCGGGACTGAATGAGCGTAAAGTCAATCTCAAGGGATCGGTGCGTTCGTCGGCCATGACCGCCGACATTCAGGGATTGGTCGATCTTGCCGAAAGCAAATTCGGGTCGTTGCGCGTCAACGCCGCCTTGCTGACCCCCGGAGCGATCATGGAGAAAGTCAGGGGTCGTGACGTGCGCGCATCGGTCATCCTCGATGGACCGATGGCGACGCCGTTCATCGACTATGACATCACCGCTAAAAATATCGCCTTCGACGCGACAGGCATCGAAAACCTCAAGGCCAGCGGCCGGGCGGTAATAGACGCCGATCGCATCCGCATTCCAGTGAACGCCACCGCCAGCCGCGTGACCGGCCTCAACGCAGCGGCAGGCGGCCTGCTCCAAAATTTGCGGGTAAAAGGCGACTTCGCCTATGCCGCAGGCAAGCTGATCAGCGACAATCTCAAGATCGACAGCGACAAGGTCGATGCAACAGCGATCATCCTGGCGGACCTTGACAACGCCATTTATCGCGGTGGCCTGAAAGGCCGCGTCAACGACTATCGGATCGATGGCGTTGGCATCGTCAATTTGAATACCGATGTCGAACTTGTGCCGGGGCCTAAGGGCGGATTTGGCCTTTCAGGCCGGTTTGGCGTACGCACGGCGCGCTGGGAAAATGCATCGGTCCGGGATTTTCTGGGTGGCAATGCCCTTGTGTCGGGACGGATCGGCATGACGCCGGAGGGCAAGTTCACGCTGGCCGGCCTCAAGGGCGCGGCCCCCAATTTCACGATCCAGTCGGGCTCCGGCAGCTATGACACCGACGGGCAGATCGCCTTCGACGCGGCTGCGTCGTCCAAACAATATGGTCCGCTAGCCCTGACTGTTCGTGGCACCGTCGATCGACCGCAGGCCGTATTGCGCGCCGCGCGACCCAATGTCGGTGTCCAGCTGACCGACGTGGTGGCCAAGTTGAACGGCGAAGCGGCTGGTTACCGCCTCGAGGCCACCGGCGGATCGCCCTATGGGCCCTTCTTTGCCAATGTCCTGATCCGCACGGCGCAGGGTCCGTTGACCATCGACGTCACTCGTGCGCGCTTTGCCGGGGTCGATATGAACGGCCGCATCCAGCAAAGCGCCGCCGGTCCGTTTACCGGGCAACTCGACATGAATGGATCGGGCATCACCGGCGCCGTCCGGCTCGCAGCGGTCGGCAAGGTGCAAGGCGTGGACGTCAACGCCAACGCCTCCAACGCCAAATTGCCCGGTGAGGCAGACATCATCATCGGTCGCGCCATCGTCAACGCGTCGGTCCTTCTTGCCGACCAGCCGCAAATCCGCGCCGACGCGCAGATCGCCAATGCAGCCTATGGCAACTATGTCGTGCGCAAGGCCCGCGCCAAGCTCGATTATCAGGGCGGGCGGGGCAAGGCGCAACTGGTCGCCGATGGTTCCAGCGGGGTACCCTTCTCGGTCGCCGTCAATGCGGCACTGCGCCCTGATCTTTATGCCGTCGCATTACAAGGGAAGGCCGCCAATATCGACTTCCGCCTCGCTCAGCCGGCGATCATTCGGTCCGAAACAGGCGGATATCGGCTGGAACCGGCCACGCTGGTCTTGCCCCAGGGCAAGGTCGATCTTGCCGGCCGTTTCGGCGGCACCACCGCGATGCAGGCGCGCTTCAAGGATTTCGACCTTGCCATCGCCAAT
>MDSZ01144988.1_pt1 | contig 10186 bp, 3 predicted proteins | sample 811201 | NCBI WGS metagenome assembly MDSZ01 (sample SAMN05326647, study PRJNA326480) | marine metagenome | isolation source: seawater | place: Indian Ocean: North | collected 2010 | reverse complement strand
TTTTAAGAAAGATGTTGCGTCCGGAACTATTACTAAACCGATATATAAGGAAGTTCAGGTTTACTCGCGCGGGTCTCATTCAAATGAACGATTCCCAGTCGGAATTTTCTATCTTCATTCCTCAATTTGAAGTAACCACTGGTGTGTCATTAATAAGAGAATCCCACTTTATTTTTACAATTTCAGTTTGTGTAGTCTTCTCTGCATCAATTACAACAATTTGATCTGAGATATCGAAAAGGAAATCATCAGGTTTTTTAAATCTAACTTCAGTGTTGATCATGTCAGATGGACTTACTACATCAAGAACAACAACGTCATCAATTTCTTTAATTTGTCCAATGATTGAAACCCGCCATCCATCCCAATCTTCTCGGTATGTTTTCCAAAAAAGGTTGCACTGAGTTCGATAAGCACAATACTGGCAACTCTCTTTCGATGGAGTAGCTAAAGACTCATAGTTTCCTTCGGCTACCTTGTTAAAACTTTCACGAAGTTCTAATACTTCAGTGACAACATCATCAATGTCGGACTCTTGAATATCTTCATAGAACCGATCTCCTTTAGCGTTTTCTATAACAATTTTCTCAGGAATTTGGTTTTCATTCACTCGCCACAGATGTGCGTAAAAGATTAATTGGCGTCGCTGTTCTGGCTTAATCCCTTCTTGATGAGGGCCTGTCTTGATATCAACAACAGCTACTGTCCCATCAGTCCATGTTTCTATTCGATCAGGCTTCCCTTTAAGGTTATGTTGCGGGTCTTCCAGCCACTCCTCTACAGCAGGGCCTCGGCGTTCTCCTTCAGAATTTCTAATTTTCTGAATTATGTTTTTAACTTTTTTTCGCGTTCTTGCCTTTGCAAGTGCATACTCAGGCCACTGCGTAAAGTGGGGCACAGAAGCGGGAAACCAATCTTTTTGAAGTCTTTGATAGTGGACTTCACTTTCTTTTTCCCAAAGTTCATCAAATTCTTTTTTGAAATCGTCATCTGGAACATCTCTAAGTTTATGAGGGCCTTCTGCTGTTATCTCATGAATTACATTCCCGCGGAGTTGAAACACGTTTGTTCTATCTAAACGATCAAACCTGTTGTCTCGGGCAAAAGCTGTTTGATAAGAACACGCGGCTAGTTGATTGGCCAAAGAGGGCGAGCACGATTGTATTTCTTCAGGGTTAAGTAATGGCGGAATGAGAAGATACTCGCTCACGTGCGTAGAAGGCTCTGAAATATTTTCATTGGATCCCGATCCAGAGTAAACAGACAACTCACCTCAACTGTTTGAACCTCATCTTCCAGTTCTACCAGAGCATCTGATTGTCTTTCATTTAAGGCGTTCATCCCTTGGTCCCAGAGAGGATGGCCAAGTAAAACAGCGTTAGTTTCAGTTCTCAGTACGGGGATGCCTTCCACTTCTCCTCTCGTAAGGTTTGGAATATGTTCACCCAATCCTTTCACGAAAACACTAATTATCTGGTCAGATCGAGAAAACCATCTCTTCTCTTCATCCAACTTTAACCCTGTAGCTAGTTCAGCAACATCTAACCCCAAACGCCAATCAAAATACTTGTGCAAGAAACGATTATTGTAACTCTGAAGACAGTCTGGACAAGAAGTTTGACATGAAGTTCTGTGTTTCATCCCATCTAATAATGGTCCATCTCTGTCACATACATCTGAAAGTAACTGTTTTAGGCGTGTGGGATCCGCAAGAGCTGTCGCGTAGCCAGCTCCATTTTCATGACTATCAGCAAAAAATACTCTCGCAGTTCGAAAATTTGCGTTATCCGCTTTAGTGGGCTGAAGGCCAACGTCTAACTCATTAGAGTCAATCTCCAAAGTTGAAATAGCAGCGCGTCGTAATAATTCCGCGAAAGAATGTAGAGCGGACAATCCTGCGGGATGTTGATTTTCATTAGCATTTATCATCCCCTGACTTAGATCTAAACGATCAAGATCTAGTAGAAGCACGTCTGTTGGTCGAACTTCACCAATCCCAACTTTTTCATTTTGAGTTGTAGTCGTAAATGGTGGAAGATTTACCCAATTACCAGGAAGAATTGGCTTTACATATAGTTCTTCATTAACCGCAACAACTGAGCCATCGAATTTCCTTAAGTCATACCCTTGCCTGTTATTATCATTCACTCGGATAACTTCTGCCTGAGAAAGTTTTGTCGCTGTAACTGCACCTACTACCTCATGTCGAAATAAATCCGCCTGATAAGCCAATTCAGGGCGTCCAGAACTCGAAAATATACCATCTCGGTCGTCATCAAAGTTTTCTTCGTCATAATCAGTTCTAAACCCATGCGGTTGATACATTTTTATTTTCACTGGAACATTTCCACAAGCAGGACAAATATCAACTATTTCATCATTCACGCTTCGGATCTGAGTCCAACCACAAGTACAACGATTAACTAAAACAGGTTCTCCAAGCGGATTGGGATCTGGAACAACTCTGTGCCCTTGAGAGATGTAGTTTGCAAATCCAACAATCGTATGAGTTTGTTTCTCTTTTGTTGTTTCGCTTCCAGGTGCAAAAGTTCCAATTGCTTGATCAAGAGAACGACTAGACAATATCGCGGAATCTCCCGAATCTTCTTTCAAATCCGTCCATTTTTCGACCTTACGCTCATAAAGATTTCGAACTCGGGTAGGGAAACCAAACATTGGAAGCACTCCAGCATTAGCCAGTAATTCGCTTAACCCAATGTAATTCTTTAGATGAGGTCTCTTAATTGCATCATCGATTTCTTGTATAAGATTTTGAACTATTTCTTGTTTCATTTCATCTATGTCCAAGGGAACATAAGCACAGAGACGAGAGATAATTTCACTAACTTCTTCTGATTCCACTAGCCATGCCGCGATCTTTTCTCGATACTCTGTTAACCATTCAGAGACCAAACCAAACGTCCCGTGTGTGCTGGCTTGACCGGTAAATTCTGGGGGTTCGGGAAGCGAAGCAAAAGCTACTCTTAATAGTTCAGCGTTAATTACCCTTTTAACAATCCGTGCGTTATCTAAATCTAAAAATGGCGGAGGAGGAGCCTCTCGTGTTATCCGGTTTGCATGCATGAAGTAATAATCGTCATGAGAGTTGTCTTTACAAAGGGTCAAAGCGTACGAAAATGATTGACCTGAACGACCAGCTCGGCCGACACGCTGCTGGTAGTTGAACCTTTGTGGTGGCATATTCGCCATCATCACTGATTTCAAAGAACCGATATCAACTCCAACCTCCATCGTGGTTGTAACACTTAAAACATCAATCCGGTTTGTTAATTGATTTTCTGCATGAGGTACTAGATGACCTTTAAATTGTCTTTGCCTCTCTCTCTGTCGAGATAGCGGTTTTGTTTGGCCGGTCAACTCTTCCACCCGAAGCCTTCTCGGATTTAATGTTCCCAACCAAGCAAAATAATTTTCCTCGATATGAGAGTTGTCTTGTTCCAGATTTTTTGATGAACATAAGTTACGCGTGCAGATACCACCTGCTTTAGAAAGATGTTTAAAAGAACAGACTGGACAGATCCAGAAAGTGTCTTGCGGATCACGGGGTACTAACTGAAAATGCGTTGTACCTTCTTCAAGAACGAGATTCCAACCCGGCGCTAATTCTCCTCTGAAAAAATCGTGTACCTCTTCTGCTAACTGATCGAAATTGATACTTTTTTTACTTGCAACTTTTTTCAAATACGCTCCCACCGCGCCTGGTGCAGGGACATGACTTGGCTTCGCATCTTCTCTCAGTAAACGCTTGGTTAATACACGGATGACGGCGCGAGTAATTTCGTTACTTTCTTCTTGAGTGAGTCCTACAAAAGGTGAAGAATAATTTTTAGGTTCGATCCAACCTATTCCGGTTGATTCAATATCTCGCCCACCACCCGCAAACAAAGATTCAATTACCAGTTTTACAAGTTGTGCCTTGAATGTCTTGTACCTATTAATTGTTGAATCAGTTTCCTCGTACGGCCAAAGACCTTGTTCCGGTGGCGCATAGACTTTCCACCAAGGTTCATCGCCCACCCCTTTATGGTCGCTAGCTTTAACTCCGCCTGGGTTAACACCCAATTTCAGCAAACGATCAGAAACTCGAGAAACCAAGTCACTAAATGAAAGTGCTCGATCTGCATCTGAGTAAGTAGCTTCAAAATTGGCAATAATTTCTAACTGGTTTTCATTTAATTCAACACCATTTTTTTTGAGGACATACGTCTCATAAACTTCTTCATGCTCCTCCTTGTTTCTTTCATTTCTAAATCTTTCTTGTTGAACTTCATTAAGTTCTTCAATATTCTGGACACCTGTCTGAAAGAGCTCTGATAAAGATAAAGCATCATCAGCAGCACGTTTTAAAATTTGGATAGTTAGTTGCCGTACAAGATCCTTGAAATGGTTTTCCTCTGGCGCAGCAGCATTCTCCGCAGCAGCTTCACGGCTATCAGCAAAAAGAATGGTCTGAGATTCATCAACGCTATCCCCCATACTTCGGAACAACTGAGATAAAAGCACCTGTGTGGCTTGTCCCATTCCCTGCGTGTGAGCACGTATTGGTTGCTGAGCAATCGTGCCTCTAAAAAACAACTTTTTGGGCGTTTGGTTTCCTCTTCCTAGACCGCAATGTGGACATTTACTTGGAAGAGCCGGAATTCTGGTTTTGTTATCTTCAGGATCAAGTGAGGGCGTAAAATTCATCACAACCCCTGAAGAATCTTGGGGGGTAACACCGACCTCAATATTTCCAATAAAAGGATCTAATTTCGCATGAACAAATCCAAACTGATATTTAATATCTTCGGAAAACGTTTTGCTCCAACCCGAATCAGCAAGATCAAGATCGTGGACGTTGGGGCGATACCAACGATAATCAGAAAATGAGCGCTGCATTACCTGTTGTGCCGAGTGAGCAGTAGGTGCACTGCTCAGATACTCAACGTCTTCGCCGTCGTACAACACCTTTTGTACATAGCCACCTAAACTGAGGTCCCCACATTCATTGCAGTAAAGCAACTCTAGTACACGCCCTCCACAGGTTTCTGAAGAATTATTTTTCGCGGTACAGGTGTTTATTTGTTTTGAATAGATTTTCCCGATTCCTAAATGTAAACGCTCCCCGGTATCCACTCCAAAACAATCTGGGTTGCTACACGCCCAAAGCCCTCTCATCGCTCGCACAAACATGTGCGATCTCATCGAAATAGACTTTTCATTACTAGGTAGTGACAAACCATGCAAAGCAGCTGCCATACCAGCTTCACCCTCATCTTCATCATCAAACAATGTCTTTGCGATTATCGGCAAACCTGTTGCCCCTATTGAACCGTCACTATCATCCCAGCAAGCCTTGGCTATTGCATGTGATAATTTTTTTTCTTCAACAAATTCAAGAAGGTCTTTATCCCCTTTTTCTCTAGCAGTAAGGAGATCTTCACGGGATATAGGCAAATCGGCTTCAATTGAGACTGGGGTGCCTGCGGTGATGAAAAATGATTCTTTATCGACTCCGAAGAAACTTTCACAAAAGTCCTTACCTGAAGAATCAGAAGATAAAGATGCACTTGTGGCTATACAACGAATTTGTGGCGAATCAGCTTCCAATCCCAATCTTCGGAAAAGGTTCCGTACAATCATCGCGACCTCTGACCCAGCAGTGCCTCGATGTGTATGTAACTCATCTACAACAAGAGTGAAAACGTTATCTTCGCTCTCTTCTAACCATTGTTTCGTTTGATCAAAAATTGGGTTATCTCTCTCACGCATCATCATTACGTTAAGCATCGAATAGTTAGTGATAAGAATGTCAGGCGGAGCTTCGATCATGTCCCAACGGACAACCATTTCTCCATGTCGAACATCAGAATATTGGTAAAGCGCTTCTGGATCTATCCCGCCTTGCACTAGAGCGTCGGCCTGATCAATATCCTTTTTAATTTCAGAAGCTACCTCAGCAATGCGGTCACGGTCACCGGGTGGTACAACCCCACCTCCAGAAGTACCACCGGTATAGCGACCAAACCAAAACCGGTGACAACCAGGCAGGTTATTTATATAACGAAACGCTTTTCTTAACCGAGTCATTTGATCTTCAACTAATGCGTTTGTTGGGTAAAGAAAGAGCGACCGAACCCCGGGAGATCTTTGTTCATTTGAACGAACATTTTTCCAATCACGAGCAGCCATACTCCCATTCCACCAGTCATGAATTGATTCTTTGGTTTCCATGTCAGGAGATTCTTCAACGAGTCGAGCAGATTCTTCTAAAAGACGTGTCAACACGGGTAGTAAGAACGACTCTGTTTTACCTGATCCTGTACCAGACGTGATAACCACGTTACGCTCATTTTCCAAACCAGGTTTAAATGAATGCTGAAGAGCGGCAGCTTGATGATTACGTAGTTTTATTTCAGCACCTTGTTCTTGGAAATCTCCAAAAAGTGCTTTCCCGACGATTTCGGCCGAACTTTCTCGAATCCCTGCATTCTGCGCTGTTTCTCTCAAAGAAATATTTGACTCATACGGGAGAACTGGTTCTAAAAATATTTCGGTGAAAAGATTACTGAATTCACCCTCTAAAAGCGCCTTTCGTTCCTTCATTAGGTGCGGATCGCGAAGCCAATATTGGGTATCTATATATTTAAGGAGAGTTTCTTTGATCTCTTCGTAAGTCTTAATTGGATTGGTAATCATTAACTGTTCAACTTATCAAAAAGTAATCTTGCAATTTGTGGTGATACATCAGAATAGACCAGTGCGGCTTTCTGGTTGTCGTAATGTTCAATTTGTGGAAGCCTTCCAGAAGATAAAACGGCAACTCTGCCGTATAAACCTGGTAAATCTGCACCGATAGGAACATAGAGTTTATTTTCAGTTGCTACATACCCGAGAAGTGAACACTCTTCTAACAAAGCAGCGGCATATTTCATAATATAAGCGTCAACTCGGCGTCTATGAGCAATGTCAATATCTTCTTGTGTTCTAATTGCATACATGTGTGAGTATGAACTAAACCTGTAGCAGCCAGAAACTGTCGCCGCACCAACGTCTTCATAGCGGTCCATAGTTGGGTTATATTTGGAAACATCCCCAAAAACCGGGGGCATGTTTTCTGAAGGACAGTTCTTTATAGCGTCCCTTAATTTCGGTAAAACATGGGCAAGCCGAAGCCCTATATTTGGTTGAACTGTTAATTTGGGAATATTTTTTGGGAGTACTTTCGAAACTTCTTCTGCTATGTGTCGTAACTGTTCTTCATCCATTTCCTCAACATAAATTAGATCTGGTCCGCCACGACTTTCTTCATAAATTTGTGATTTTTTTGAAAAAACACCACCAGTTTCTTTTACTATGCGTTGAAGTTCGTCGACCAACTTTTTACAGCGAAACCCAGTTAGCACATACCTACCATTTGCCACTCCCGCAAGTACCGGAGGAGTAACTGCCCAATACTCTGGTTCCATTAAATGATTGCGTGTGACTTCAAGATGGCCAAGTGCGACAAACGCTCGCCAAAAATTGTGTATCTCTATAGGTGAAGAACCTACTTGACTAGCAACTTGATTAATGTCAGCCCAACTTCCTTGCTGTTTATAACTAAGTGCATCAAACGCCGCATTAAACAAGTCTTGTTTTTCTCGAGACCCTTCTAAACCAGTTAGATCTGCAGAATCAAATGTCGGACTTACTAAGTTCGATGCATTTTTACGATCACCAAACTTATTCCCAATATTTCTTCGGCTGCAGTGAACGCACGTCCAAATAGTAGGAGTCTTGGATTTTTTAGGCATCCCCGCATTTCGCCCATACAGCTCTATTTCTGGAGGAGGATCTACTCCACGCCATTTATGAATGCCAGTCTCAACACAATCTGGGTAATCGGTATCTCCAAGAATTATTCCCAGATCATCAATTTCTTCTTCGATTGGATTATGCGCAGAGTTCTTCCACCAGTTCGGAACAAAGTCGTTTAAATCAACTGATGCTTTAATATCGCTTGATGAATTAAGAAAAGCCCCACAAACTGAAAACAACTCATCGTCCTGCTGTCTTTTTGAGCCAAAAACCGAAGTTGCTGTATCTTCATTTGAATGCCCAAAATTATAAGTTACAGGAACTACCGAAACTGGATCATCAGCATCTTGAAGTTGAAACCTACTAGTAGCAAAATAAGTTCTTTTTTTACCCTCAAAACTTTCAACTTTATAATAACCGGCAGTTAATTCATACTTAGATAAATTCACGCCCCACGTTGGTTGATCAGTTACTTCCTCTATTGGGGGAAGTAACTGGTTAGTAGAAGAATATGTCTGAGAAATTCTAATTCGTTGTGATGTACCTTTGTCGTTCGAAACCAGTAAATTCGGTTGAAGGTACAACGACCATATGTTCCGCCCAGTCCCTGGAAGAAAAAACCCTCCTTCCAGAGAGATAGATGAAGACACATCTGGTACTAAAGCATCCCAAACCGTGTTTTTATCTTTATCTAATAAGTTGGGATCTACTCCATGACGAAGAACTCTGACTTCAGAAAAAAGAACCCACCCAGTAGGAAGTCCAGTAATTTCATTTTCTCTCTTAAATCCTTCTTGCGCTATCCTGCTTAATTGCGTTTCACACTGATCCGATAGATTCTTTCTGCAAAGCAGAATACATTTCTCGCCCAAACTAACTCTTTCATTTTCTATATATTTGGCAGTTAAAACGTCATATCGAAATGGCACTATCGAGCGTGGACGCCGATGAATATCTCTGGTTTCGTTCCTCAGATTAACGATCCCACCCACAATAGAATCAAAGTTCTTTATCGGAGTTAAAAGTTCTAGTCGTCCTTTATCCATTCGGCCAAAATCAAGTTTTTCTTTTTTAAGTTCATCATTCTTTTTTGTTTCAATAAATACGGCATCATTCTCATTGCCCGGGATGCTAAGCGAAAGCACAAGTTTTTTTGATGGGAAAGTGCTAATACTTGCGATTAGTTCAAGCCTTTGGACAAAGTTGTTGGAATCATTTTTTGTTGTCTCTCCTGTACCATCCCATACTTTTAATTCTTCAACAACCAGTTCAGATATTGTTGATTGGTCAGATTTAAAAGCTGTTAACAAATTTCTTGAAGGTCCATCGGGGGCATTAAGCCATTGCTTCAATAGCCGTTCCATGTCGTCAATAGGTATTGCCTGATGTGCACTGAATCCTTTACTTGCAAACATTCGATGAAGAACCACGCGGTCTTGATCGCGAATTAGTGCCTGAGAACGAGCAAGGCCAACATGTTTAAGGACTGACGAAGTGTACGCGGTGGGGAGACCGCGGAGACCTTGGCATTGTTCTAACCAACCATTAAGAACTGACCAGCATTTCTCATCTCGTTTCGTATAACTGTGGGTTAGGTCATCTTTTGAGACTTTTTCTAAGGAATACAAGCGTTCTACTTGTCCGTAGAAATTATTTGCCGCAAATTTTTCATCGGCTTTCATATTTTCCGCAGCGATACTCCAAGTTGCTAAAAGAGGTAATACTGGCGGAGGAACAGGTAAACCATTTTTATCAAGGGCAGTTCCGTCACTAACCCCAGCTTCCCATTTATTAATTAGGATCACAAAACTCTGAAAGAGATCCTTCTCCTTGGTCCCCATGTTTTTTCTTATGCATTCGACAAGAGCTTCTTCACTCGCACCTGGAATCGTTTCCCCCCATTTTTCGTAATGACTCTCATCAACATCGAGATATACAAGAGTTTCTTGCTTATCAAAGGAGTAATGCGTGCCGGTTATAGCTTGACACCATGCGTGCAACTCTTTTAAATGCAAGTCTTTATTTTGATCAGAAGTATCTTCCCACCAAACCATTTACCCCCCTCTCAAACCAGCTTGCAGTCTTATTCAAAATTAATAGACAAACAAATCAGAATCTAATTACCAGATCAAGCAACAACGCTCAAAATTGGATGCCCTTATGTTAAGTGATGATCTTCACACAAGATCCAGTGCATTGGAACAGCGCAAACTGCACCAATGGCGGCTGACCACGTACTCAAGTTAAGAAGAACTATTGGAAAATACGGGTTCAGAATCTTTCCATCATCTTCACTAATCTCCTCTATCCAATTCCACCAGGCTGGACCTAATCCTCCCTGAATCTTCAAATAAACAATCGAGGCAATTCCACCAAAGAAAAGCAT
>MDSZ01043231.1_pt1 | contig 10186 bp, 4 predicted proteins | sample 811201 | NCBI WGS metagenome assembly MDSZ01 (sample SAMN05326647, study PRJNA326480) | marine metagenome | isolation source: seawater | place: Indian Ocean: North | collected 2010 | reverse complement strand
CTATATCATCTGCTATTAATGAGGTTTCATTTATGGCAAGTATTACCGTAGTTAGTAGTGGTGATACAAGTGGAGGTACTAGCGAAGAAGAGACTGGTGAAGGCACTACTACTGTTCTTGGGTGTACAGACCCGAATGCTCAAAACTACAATAGATTTGCTAATGTAGATGATGGTTCATGTACCTACGGAGATGATGGGGGTAGTTATGGTGGTACTGGTAGACCGTAATGGCTATTTTCACAAAAGCAGAGGACTTGTTTGAGTTATTTAACCAATCAGTTGGTGGAAATCCAATTGAAGGTAGTAATCCAGGATATGAAAATAATAGGATATTTCAACCTGAAGCTGGATTAGATGTAATAACAAAAAACTCAAATTACATTGATACAGCTGAAGATGAATATCCAACTGGTGTAGTTAATTATAACGATAGAAGAAGAGTTTTAGGAACGATTACTTTAAACAATAGAGATTGGTGGGAGAATAGTAACTATAATGAAAAATCTTTTCAACCTTATTTAACTAGAGATAAGAAGATTGTTTTCAATCAACAAGTTGTTATTGATGGTAATGGGGATGAAATCATAGTCAATGACGATAGACAAAAATCTAATTTTTTTAAATTTTCTATTGACGCCGTACCTTTTGTTATAAATCCAAACACAGATGAAATAATAAGATTAGATAGATATCATGATAAAGAAATACACTCTGAAGAATATAGTTTAGCAACAGAGGGTAAGATAAACTATTATATTTTACCACGAGGTGAAGGGAGAACACCAGCTGGTAACATAGATACCTTTAATTACAAAGGAATAAAAACAGATGCTGGTGAAAATGCATTTGATAGATATGCTTCTGATATTCCAAATTCTGCTCGTGGTTATCATCTCTTTCGTTTAGATTGGGGTGACGGAACTCCTTTAGAACATACCTCAGAAACAAAGGTTTTGGAATCAAGTACGCTATTAGAACATATATATGAAAAACCAGGATTTTATACGATTAAAGGTGTCGTTATGGTATTCGATGGTATTAACATAGGTTCGTGGGAAAAATTTGAAACAAACATTTTAATCAATCCGTCTCCTAATTATGATGTGGATTTATATGATTATAAAAATTTTGCCACAATAGGTGGGATAAGTTCTGATTCAGTATTGGTTAAATCAGCAACAGACCTTATTGGAATCAATCCAATAACATTTGATGATGAGAAATCATCCACCAAGTTAGTTGAGAATATTAATTTATTTGATAGGTTAAACATATATAATTTTTTAACAAAGATTGACCACACGATATTAAATAAATACAATTCTGATTTTGAGGATTATACCAAAGAGATATATGATGAACCAGGTCCTCAAATGATAGATGGTGAACTTGTTGGATGTTTAGATCCACAAGCTTCAAATTATGATCCTAATGCTGAAAGGGATATTACTGTTGGAACTATATGTGATTATGGTTTAACACTTAGGGTAGTAGCACCTGACTTTGGTTCAAATGCTACAAACTTTCATATCGATATTTTTCTTGTTAATAATTTAGAAGGTATATTAGGTAATATTCCAGAAGACATACCTTACTTTTTAGATGAACCAAAAACTTTACAAAATCAACCTATTGTAGCACCTAATCCTCCTCTTGAATCTTACACACTTAATGTTGGTGGAATAAATCCATCTCATCTAATTGGTAGGAAGAAAGCATATCAACAAGAATTAGGAGAGGGTTGGATTGACTATAATAAAATTAGTAGTAACTCAACGACAAAAACTATTCAAACAAATCCTACTAATTCAAGTAATAGGACAAAGACAATATCAAAGAGTCAATTGTTAAACGCTAAAAAAATTCTGATTGGTGTAAGACCATTCTCAAGTAGTGGACAAGCATCTCAAAATCAAATTGCGATTGAAAATTTTAGTTTTGAAGTAGAAGCTGTTCCACATTCATCAGAAGAAGCACAAGGGTTAGGAAGAAACTTACCTAACTTAAGTTCTGATAATGTTAACAACATTTTTGATGAAGTGACAGCAACTCGTTCAAGTAATGTTACATACAATGATGCTTTATATGCTAGTTATAACAATCCATTTCCAGCAAATCAAGTTGTTCAATTGTATGAGGAAGTTGGTCAAGGTCAAAACACTCTAGGTGGTTGGGTGTATAGTCTAGGTGAAAGATTACCAGTAAACGAATTTGGTAACAGACAATGGACAGGAGAAGCAAGTGATTGGGATATTGAAAAAACTAAAATATCTTTTATAGAATTAGATATAAGTGAACTTCAAGATGCTGGAGCTAGTAGTGAAGGTGGTTTGAATGGAACATACACTATAAATTTTGACTTTGACTATAGTGGTGGAGGAAGTGGAAATACTGGTAATGTTGATACTGGACCATAGGATTTATTATGAATAAAATACACAACGGAATAGTTAATAATAAATTAAAGGACTCACTTAAAGACAGTGGGTTAAACGATTTTGATTTAGCAACAACTAAAATGTATAAAGGTGTTAAACCAATGTTTGAACATTTAGGTTTTAATGGCTCATCGTTTGATAAACCAGATACACAAGTTTATTGGAAAAATCATATACCGTCATACTTTAATTATTTTAATTTATCTGGCGTAAAAGTAAGAATTATAGAGACTGATAGCGATGTGGGTGTATCAACAGGAGCTAAAACACCAAGAGAATCTTATACAGAAATATTTATAGATGAAGATATGGAACAAGTTTGGGACGAAGGTTACTATTATCCTGTTCTTCCACGACTAAATAAATTTGGTGTTTTTGATGAGGATGTTGATGTAACTTTGTATGGTGGTGAAAATCCTCCTATAACAAATTTAGATGAAGAAGATGAAAATTTAATACTTAATTTAAATCTTAACGAATCCGATACGGATGATATAATAGATAAGTCAGATAAAATGAAAATAAATTATAATAATGATTTTGAATTAAAGTTGGATGATAATTTAAGATTATTTAATGCAACTGATAGCGAACCAGATCCAATAGAAACAGATGAATCAGAACAGGCTTTCTAATGTCATATATTAAAAAAGAAAAATATCCAAGTATAAAGACACCTGGTGTTTATCGTAATGTTACGGATAAAAAATTGGGTTTAGATTATGATGATTTAGAAAACCTTTCTATAGGAAATTGGAACTCGTTATTTAAAGGTAATAAATTATTATTATCAGGTAACTTACTAGATGTCATAAAAAGAAGAAGTGGTATTCCTGTTAAAGTAAGAACATCTCCACCAAAAAATGGTGATAGAGTTCTTGTTTGGAGAATCTCAAGAAACAATACAGATATAGGTGGTTTCTACGAAGGAAGTGGTAATAATATTTACGATGATAGAATAAAAATGATACAAGGTCCTATCTTTGAAACTCTTAGTGATGTTGAAGAGGTAACTGGTAATAATGATGATAATCAAGGGGTAAAGAAAAGTAGGTTTGAAAGAACATTCGATGTTTATCGTAGATTCTATGGAAGTGAAAATGTAGTAAGAAATGTTGATGGTGACACCCATTCTATCAGAATTGAAAATAACCAATTAGTTTCATCAGCATTAAATTTTGAAACAGATACAGGAAAATTATTAGAAAGAGAGGATGATGATTCCGATATAAGATTGGTATTAGACGAAGGCTCTAAAAGTAAATTAAATTTTCATGCTTTTGAAAGAGAGATTGATAGTTTTGAAAGAGAAAGGTGGAGTGATGCTGATGCCTCAACAGGAAAAGATAAAAGATTTAATCGTGAGTTAGTAGTCGTAGTTAATTTTGATATACAAGGTTTTAACATACCAGAAGATACTTTAATAAAGTTATTGGAAGCTCAATGGAACTTAGATTTACCAAAAGAAGAGGGAATCGTGAGTTTTATTACATATCCACAAAATTCAGCTAATGCGATATCGTTAAGGGGATTTGGTGAAAGTGAAGGGAACAGACATGGATATAGTGGTCCTAATAATGAGTCAAGAGATTTTCCTTTCTCTACGGAAGTATTTTACCCATCTCTGAATTTTTTTAACGAAGAACCTTATTTTGGTGGGTTTGGATATTATCACATAGAAAATAGTTTTGGTGCTAATATAGGAGCAGTAGAATTTGATTTAGCTGATAACTATCAAATTAATTTTCAATGGCCAAATGAATTAAGATTTTCTAATGATTTAACATTTGAGTTAAATGGGGATAGAACTTCATTAGAAGAAACAACAATAAAAAATGTAGATATACATTTTGATTTTTTAAATTACCCTACCTTTGAACTTGAAATAGCAATAAACGATCCTGAGTATATAAGAGGTCTACAATCTTTTGATACACCAGTTGATTTTGTTGTTTTTGCTCAAACAAAAACTGGTACAGAATTATTATATTACGATTATGAAGATGATTTTGATGATTACATGGAAACTTCATATCCTGTAAATGTAAAGATAAATATTGGATTGTTAGGATATCCAGCTCATTTAAATAATACCCATCAAAATATTGAGTTTGAAGACCAATTAGTTGCTGCATTTGGTGGGGGTAATTTAGCTGCTAGAGATTTTTTAAATAGTGAAGTCATACAATTACCACATTACGCTTCTAGTCCAGAATTGTGTTACTATAAATATCAAGTTATACAATGGGGTGATGAAAAACAATTATTAACTGATGAACAGATTAACAATTCTTACTTTTTTAATTTTTATGAAAGTGAAGAGTATCCAAATCCTGGTGACTTCTTTTACAGAAAATATCAACAATCTCAAGAAGTAGAAACTGTTTCTATAACAGAACAACTTGAACATTCATATAATACTCCAGGTGTAAAAACTATAAAAATAATTTTATATCGTTATCATCCGAATACAGCATTTATTCTTCAAACATATTTAGTTACAACAAATATTGTTGTTGGAGATGGTGTGTTAAAGTCACAAGACTTTTCTATTTTTGGTACTAGTGATTTTAATTTTTTACCGATAACAGATAATCAAGTAATTATAGGTGGATTTGATGGAGATTCTAAGTATAACAATTCTGTAGAGCAAATAGTAAAAGATGATTTATTTTCAAGAGATGAATTTTTAGATAGAGTGTCCTCAAAGGATTTTATAGATAAATTTAATAATCAACTTTTAGGAGAAAATATTTCTCAGTTAGATGTTGGAAATACAAGAATGTTTAATAAACCAAAAGACATTTATGATTTTATTGGGGGAGCTAGATTTGAATGGATAACTGAAGGATCTGGTAGTTTACCACTCAATAGTTTAGCAACCGACATATTTATAGATAATGAAGATTGTATAATGGATTTAGATCCATCTGAATCTGAGTATTCAGCAATATCAAATAACTTTGGAAAGGCTAAAGGAATATTAATAGGAGACTATAAGTTAATTAAAACTGAGGGAGCTCCTGTAATTAAACAAGGTATTATGGAATCTCCTAAAATAGATAAAAACAAAGACAGACAAGCATTCTAATGGAAATATTACAACCATATAACAGCACTACCTTACAACTGATATCAGACCAAGCAGAATATCAATTTAATTCTAATGATTTAATAGATGGTGTGATAAAACTATCTGTATTTTCTGATACGGGTGTTTACTTAGATGGTGAAGATTTACAAATCAACATTGACTTTTATGTAAAAAATAATGAGTTTTTTATAAAACCAAATGAATATTTAGATAGAAATGGTTTTGCTGAAAGTAACTATAATATACAATATGATTTTATTAAAAGATTAGATACGAGTGACTTTAATATATCTGAAATATCTCCAAGTAGAAGGGAGATGAGGATAAATATATTTGGTAGTGAAGTAGATGATGATACTAGGGATATCATTATTAATTTTATGCAAGGTGATACAGACCGTTATCAATTTAATTCTTTTTTAGAATTAACACAAGGTCGTCTAATACCAATCAATGGATTTGCTTTTGATGAAGTAACCAATGATAAAAGAACTTTAATTATAAAATTAAATCAACCATTACCATCTGATATAGAAGTTTTATCTAAAGATTTTAACATATCAAATAAATTTTTATCATCACAAACAGAAACAATATTTTTTATTGACCGAGAAGGTCTTGCTATAAGTGGATTAGGTTTAACAATTGATGAATCATATTCTACTGTTAATACAAACATCGATGATTCATATTCTAATTATAATTCTATAACATCATCTTTTAGTGAGAATCTTGTAGAAGAACTCAATCGTCAACAAAAGGATTTAAATTTAAATATAGATTATGGTAAGTTTGATAACCATGTTTTCTTTGGTTCTGCAAAATCTAAACTTGAAGGGTTTAAACATAAAGCTGTTAAATTAGAAGGTTTACATAATCAACTTAGTCAATCGTTAGCATTTTCTAGTAGTCTAAAAGTAATAGAAAAAAGAAAAAGTTTATTTAAACAGATAAGAAAAGCAGAAGATGATTTTTCTCACTTTGAACATTTCATGTATAACGATGGACAAAGTTACTCTACTTCATCAGCGCCTGGAGTTGGTCAAAACTTTGCTGGAACTAAATATTCAAATTTAGTAAACAATGATTTTACTAAATTACAAGACTTTGAGGGATTTGATAGAGTATATAAAAAATCAGAAGATGGTTTTATACACTTATTCACAGATGTTTATAATGTTGAAAATCCACCGTTCTATAATTCAGATGATGAATTTTATCTTTCATTTATTTTACGAGGAGCTGGAACGGATAGTGAATATGATTTAAACTTTGCTTCTGGTGGTTTTGCTAACGAAAGATATGATAGGTCAGGTGGAGCTGAAGTTGGTAATTATGGATATTTTAATGATAGACAATTACCACATGATGCTTGGAATGGTACAATAATTTCTAATCCTCAAGTAACAGGTTCTCATTATCAAAGATACATATTTAGAGGACAACAACAATTTTTTAGACCAATACAATCTGGTGATTTTGCTTTAATAAATGGACTTGAAAATTATGGTAAAAACTCTACTTCTTGGGAAATCCTTTCTGGTTCAAATCCAATAACTGCTTCTACAACTGGTGGTATTGGTGATGGTTTTGCTTACGGTATTCATGATTTAACTGGTGTTTTTAATCCTTTCATGTTTCCATCTCAATTTAAAGATGATGGAGTGTTGAGATTAGATGATTTTATAACTGGTTCAATTTTACCACAAGGAGATTTATTTCCTTTATTTACACAAGAAAGTGGAGATAAACAAGCATTGTTTGCAGATGTTGTAGTGACAAAAAACAATCCAACTAATATACATCCTTTCTCAAAGATTTACAGACCACCAAGTGGAAGTTATGCTGGTTCATCTGAATGGAATAGTTGGTATAATACAATGGAAAGTATTGCTGAAGATTACGATACAAATAATATCAATTCATTAGTAAATAACTTACCAGAGTTTTTAAGAACTGGCGAAGAACATAAAGTTCTAAGAGATTTTGTAAATATGTTAGGTGAACAATTTGATTTGTTAAGAAGTTACATTGACAATTATCACAATATTTATAAACTTGGATATAAAAATCCTAGTTCTATGCCAGATAATCTTTTACCTATTATTGGTAGCTCTTTAGGATTTAATTTAAGAAATCCTCTTTCTGGTAGTTTAGATGATTACTTGGAATCAACTCGTGGAGATGAGATTGGAGACAAGAATGCTATTAACTCTCTTTGGAAAAAAATATTAAATAATTTAATTTACATTTATAAAACAAAGGGAACTCAAGAGAGTATTAACTCCATATTAAGTTTGTATGGATATGATCCAAGTTCATTTAAATTAACAGAATATGGTGGTTCAAGGGAAGAACATAATCCAACTGTTGTTAAAAATACGGCTACTAATGATTTAGATAATGGATTAAAGAATGTAAAGGGAAATGTTTCTTTTATAGAAAAAACTGAAAAATTTAACACAATGAATTTTTCAGATAAAGATACTAAGTTGTCATTAGATTGGTATTCTAATGATGCAGAACCAAACGGTGTTGAGTTTATTTTCAAAACAACAAAAACAAACAATGAACAAAAACTTTTAAGGTCAAGTGGTTCTGCTTCTAATAAAGATAATTGGGATGTTAGAATTATCCCATCTGGTTCTTCTAATACAAAAGGTAAAATAGAATTTAGATTAAACAGTAGTGAAGGTTCTAGTGGAGCTATTGCTAGTAATGCTATTTCAATGTCTACTGATTTTATAGACAATGTTAATGATAATAAATTTTTCAATGTATTTTTACAAAAGGATGTTGTAACCGGATCAGCTCAAGTTACACAATCATATAGTTTATTTGTTGCTAGACAAGATGATGATAAAATAAAAGATGTTCAAAGCATCAGTATGACTGTTTCAAGTTCTACAATAAATCAAAACTTTATCACATCATCTGGTCAGACAAGTAATAACTTTATTATTGGTGATACTATGACAGGTTCTATAGGTGAAGTAAGAGCTTGGGATACTGCTATCAGCATGTCTAAATTTAAACAACATACTCTTAATTATAAAAGTGTTGTTGGTAATACTCCAACTGCTCCAAGAGATAAATTAATTTATCATTATCCATTAGATGAAGGAAATAAAGTTACCACTATAAAAGATATTTCTTCACCGAAAAAAATTAAAAATTTTGATAAACCATTATCTTCACAACCAAGATTAAGCGCCGTAACAAGTAGTGTAGCAACTGTTAAAAACTATTCTTTTCAAGTTAGAGGAACTGATGCTATAAAAAGTGATAGACAATATTACATTGGTTCTAATTTAAGATTTAAAGGGGAATTAAATCCTGATACTCCAAGTTTAGGAATACCTCAGAATACTCCCCCATCTCAAGAGATTACCAACAAGATAGGTAAGTCATATTCATATGTAGATGCAATTGATGCTCTTATAATAAATGCTATGTCTGATTTTGAATTAGATGATTACCTAGACGATTATGATAACAATGGTATCTATGATGATTTATTAACTTTAAGAAAACAACTTATTGATGAAAGATTAATAAAAATAGATGTTGTAAATAATTTATCTTCTGTAGAATCAAGAGTAAGTAATCCTGAGTTTATAGCCACTATAGAAGAGGCATTGGCTGCTAGAACAAAGTTAGAGTTTTCATATGAAGTTAAAAATGATACTCTTTTTAGACCAAGAATAAAAAGAGCTTCTTTACAAACTTTATTAAATCCAAATAAGTTAATAGGAGAAACTAGTCTAGCAGAACCTACGATTAATGTAAATTTTAATGAAAATAAATATCAAAAAAACATAGATATTCTTACTGATGAAGTAAGTATAAGTGGACTATTTAATCAAAATAAATATGAGAAAAATATAGATGTTCTTACCGATGAGATTAATATAACATCCACTTATAATGATAAAGTTCATACAAATGAATCTACTCCATTGGATGTAATTGATTTATCTAAATCAGCAAATCAAGCTGTATTTAATATAACTTTAGGAAATTTTACTAATTTATTATTAGGTTCTAAAAACGAGTTTTATAAAAATGCTGGTAAATCTGAAAACCAAACTTTCTTTAAATCTGGTAAAGCTGGTAGTAATGGAGACTTCAATACATATAAATATGAAAGTAGATTTCACTTTAGAACAATTGGTGATATTGAAGAGTTTATTCCTGTAACAGGAAGTTTAAAACATAGAACAGGAAAACAACCTTTTCATCATCATGATAATTTTAGAAAATTTGGAAATCGTTACTATGTAGATAGTGGAAGTGGATATACTTATAATTCTTTCTTTGGTAGTGATGATGCTACTGTAAGTGGAAGAATGGTAGGTAGAACACTTTTCTTTAAAACAGATAGTGATGGAAACATTACATATCCAATTAATCATTACTTTAAAGTAGGAACAAGTAAAGATTCTTTAATAAACTTAATTTATAAAGGAACACAAAATGATGGTAGTTTTCCACCATTTTTTGATCCTGAATTGGATGTATCACCATCTATACCAGCTTATATAGTAAGTGTAGGCGGTTCAGATACTACAAAGAAGTTAAAAGTAATAAGGTAAAATATTTTTTGGATATATTTATAGATGAGTAATATTATAACATAAGGAATTTCAATT
>MDSZ01010899.1_pt1 | contig 10186 bp, 7 predicted proteins | sample 811201 | NCBI WGS metagenome assembly MDSZ01 (sample SAMN05326647, study PRJNA326480) | marine metagenome | isolation source: seawater | place: Indian Ocean: North | collected 2010 | reverse complement strand
GTTCCAGGCAATTTCGCCAGCGTGGTCGAATGGCGGGTCAGCGATGCGATGTCCCACCCGGTGGCGCTCGCGGGCTTCCTGATCGCGATCATGTTCATGGTGGACGTGTGCCTGGCGACTGTCGGTTACATCCTGACCTTCAAGCCGCTCGATTCCCACATCCGCACCGCCAATCCCTATTTAAGCGGCTGGTTGGCGGCGCTGATCTGCTACCCACCCTTCGTCCTGATGGGCAATGGCGGGCCGCTTGACTATCATTCCGGCGGCGCGGAATGGGACGTCTGGACACAGGGGTCAACGGCGCTGCAATGGGTTCTGGGCGGCTGGCTGGTCCTGCTGACCGCTATCTATGCCTGGGCGACCGTGGCGTTCGGCATCCGCTTTTCCAACCTCACCCATCGCGGCATATTGACCCATGGCCCCTATCGATGGACCCGCCATCCGGCCTATCTGTCGAAAAATCTCTTTTGGTGGTTCGCCTCGCTGCCGTTTCTGACGGTCACGGGCTCCGTTACTGACATGGTGCGCAACTGCGCGATGCTGGCGCTTACCAACGCGGTCTATTATTGGCGCGCCAAGACCGAGGAGCGGCATTTGTCGGCTGATCCCGATTATCGCGCCTATAGCGACTGGATGGAGCGCAACGCGCCGGTGCCCCGCTTCTTCGCCTGGGCAACCGGGCGCAAGCGACAGGTGCAGATCAGCCAGCAGCCGGCCGAATAAAGGTCAGAAGCTTTCACCGGCATAGACGCGGCTGAGGTCGCCCTGCCATTCGCCATGATAGCAATCGAGCAAGCGTTCGGCATTGGTCTTGCCCGATGCGGCGACGTCTTCCAGGAAGGACAGATAGCCGGTCTCATTGTCGCCCGACCCATTGAGGCGGGCGCGCGCGGCAAGCCCCGAGCGGGCGATGTCGATCACCTCGCGCGCAATGTCGCGCAACTTGCGGCCGCCGCCGACCGGCGCGTCGAGGCCCAGTTTGGGGACGGAATCGCGCAGAGCCTGCCGCTCTTCCATGCTCCAGTCCTTCACCACGTCCCAGGCCGCATCGAGCGCTTGGCTGTCGTAGAGCAGGCCGACCCATAGCGCAGGCAGCGCACAGATTCGGTTCCACGGTCCGCCGTCCGCGCCGCGCATTTCCAGAAAGCTTTTCATCCGCACTTCGGGGAAGGCGGTGGACAAATGATCCTCCCAATCCTTCTCGGTCGGCTTTTCACCCGGCAGAACGGACAATTTGCCGTCCAGAAAGTCACGGAAGCTAAGGCCCGCCGCATCGATATATTTGCCGTCGCGGTAGACGAAATACATCGGCACATCGAGCGCATAGTCGGCATAGCGTTCATAACCAAAGCCGTCTTCGAACACAAAGGGCAGCATGCCGGTACGCGCCGGGTCGGTATCCGACCAGATGTGGCTGCGATAGGAAAGAAAGCCGTTGGGCTTGCCGTTGGTAAAGGGCGAATTGGCGAACAGCGCGGTCGCCAGCGGTTGCAGCGCCAGGCTGACGCGAAACTTCTGCGCCATGTCGGCTTCGCTGCCATAATCCAGATTGGTCTGGATGGTGCAGGTCCGCAGCATCATGTCGAGGCCAAGTGATCCGACGCGCGGCATATGCCGCAGCATGATCGCATAGCGGCCCTTGGGCATGATCGGCAGGTCGGACCGGCTCTTGTCCGGCCACATACCAAGGCCAAGGAAGCCCAGGCCCAGCTGGTCGCCGACATATTTCACCTGTTCCAGATGCCGGCCCGTCTCCGCGCAGGTCTGGTGCAGATTTTCCAGCGGCGCCCCCGACAGTTCGAGCTGGCCAGCGGGCTCCAGGCTGATCGTGCCGTCGCTGCCCGACAGGGCGATGATCTTGCCGCCTTCATAGACCGGTTCCCAGCCAAAGCGGGTGAGGCCAAGCAACAGCGCGTGAATGCCGCCCTTTTCCTCATAGGAGGGGGCATGATGATCGCCGCGGTCGTAGACAAATTTTTCATGCTCGGTGCCGATGCGCCAGCGGTCCTTGGGCTTTTCGCCCTTGGCAAAGGCCGCGATCAGCTGGTCGCGGCTTTCAATGACGGGATCATGACCCGCTGAGTCGGTTCTTGTGCTCATGCCACGCCCTTAGTGCTTCCCCCCGGCGCGTCAAACCGGACCGGCCGCGATCAGATAAGTTGCCACCGCTGGCAAGGCAAGAAGATAGCGAAACGAAACTAGTTCCAGTCGCCGTTGATCGCCATCCAGGCTGATGTCGCCGCGATGGCGGCGGTTTCGGCGCGCAGAATGCGCGGGCCGAGCGATACGGCCACCGCGCCCGGCGTCGCTTGGATCGCGTCCCGCTCCTGCGGGTCGAATCCGCCCTCTGGCCCGACCAGGAACGCGGCGGGGCCGGGATGGGCGCGCAGCGTCTGTTCCAGCGGCGCGCCACCGCTTTCGTCCGCGAAGAAAAGATGGCGGCGGCTGTCCCAATTGCCAAGGAGCGCGTCCAGCTTCATCAACGAGCCCAGATCGGGCAGGGCGGTGCGTCCGCATTGTTCAGCCGCTTCGACCAGATGCGCGTGCAGCCGATCAAGGTTCAACTTGTCGACGACAGCGCGGCGGGTCAGCACCGGTTGCAGCTTGGCGACGCCCAGTTCACACGCTTTTTCCGCGATCAGGTCGATGCGGCCCTTGCGGATGGGCGCGCAGCACAGCCAATAGTCAGGGACCTGCTCGGGCGCCCTGGTCTGCGCCACGCATTCCAGCACCAGATCCCGCTTGCGAATGTCGCGCGCGCGCGCCGCCCATTCGCCCGAGCGGCCATCGAACAGCAGGACGATATCGTCCGGCTTCACCCGCATGACGCTGATCAGATAATGGGCCGGGTTGCCATCCACCGGCACGGCAACGCCGTCGCCCAATTGCGTTTCGACATGCAAACGCGGGGCGCTCTGCGGCGGCCAGGCGGGGGTGGCGGTCATCGGCAAGCTCTTGCCGCACCGTGATGCGCCTGTCGAGCGGCAGTTAGGCTCGAAACGGCTTCAGCCCAGGTTGAGAGGGATATAGGCGGGTCATCAGCCGCTCAGGATCCAAGCCGAAATGCGCGGCCAGAGAAGCGCCAATGACAGCTTCAGCAGCGATGGTCGGTCTCAGGTCGCGGCCATCGAGCAATGCGGCCGGGTTCAGTCCAGGCCAGTCCGCATCGACCTGCCCAGCCCCGTCCAATGCGCCGCCCATCAGCATCATCAGCCCACCTGTGCCATGATCAGTGCCTGCTGTCCCATTTATCGCAACGGTTCGACCGAATTCGGACGCGACAATCACCAGCGTTTTTGTCCAGGCAGCACCCAATCCGTCGGCGAGCGAAGCGATCATGGCATCGAGATTCTTGAGTTGCATTGCCATGCGCGGTGCCTGTGAGCTGTGCATATCCCACCCATTGCTTTCCATCATCATGATCCGCGCACCGTCGGGTTGCGCCAGCATCTGCCCGGCGAGCATGCCGATAGCGGCGGCACCGCGGTGTCCGTCCAGGTCGAGATTGTCCGCGAGTTCGTGCGTGGCGCGCGCGCTGTCCCATAGCGATGCCAACTGCGCATCATCAGCATATAGGGCTGAAACGCGCGTCATAATATCATCAGACGCATCGGAAAGTGCCGATGGCGCATAAGTCGCGACCTGCGTGGAACCCCGCATTGCCATGGGTACGGATGGCGCGATGGCCATGGCCCGGTCCTGCATGGCCGGCAATTGCATCAGCAGCCGGCCTACCCAGCCGGTTTTTTCGGTGTAGGGTTGTCGCCCACCACTCTCCAGAACATTCTGCCCGTCAAAGTGGGAGCGGTCGCGATAGGCCGAGGCGCTGGCATGAACGAAACGCGCCTGTTTCTGTTTGGCGAGCAGTCCGACGCGCTTCAGCGAGGGATGCAGGGTGAAGAAGGATTCACCCAGCACTTCTCCGCCCAGCACAGTGTCGGCCATAACACCACGCTGCTTCAGGAAGGCCGGATCGCCGGTGGGTGCAAGGATATGAAGGCCATCGGCCGCACCGCGCTGGATGATGAAGACGAAGCGTTGTTCCGTGGCTGCAGGCCCTGCATAGGCGATGCGGGGCAATAAGGCTGTCGTGGCAAGCGCGCCAGCGGCGCCAAGAAATCGGCGTCGATCCAGCATGTCCTATCTCCTCATCATCTCTGGCGCGACCAGCAGCAATGCCATGCCTTGTTGCGGGCTTTCCGCCCGAGCGACTACCTGCGCGGTCGCGGGACGAAGCGCCTCGCTAAAAACCCGACCGGCAACCTCGCGGGGGTCAGTTGCCGGAGATGTGTGTCGGGCAAGCCTTTGCGCAACCTCTACGCGTCGGAAAAGTGCCTCCGGCCCGGCCCAGTCCCCCGCAGAGTCGGCGAAACCGGCAGGAGACCCCGGTTGCCAAATGGGTTGGCCAAGCTGCGCGAAGAGGCCAGCGAGTTGATGGTCGGCCTGATCGGGATTGTCAGGCATTTCGGGCACGCCACCTTGCAAGCGAAATGCGCCGATCAGCCAGTCCCAGGGGGTGCGGAATTTCGATTCGGTATTGGCCCAGGCCTCGGGCGCAGTGATGAGCGCCGCATAGACCGCGCGCAAGTCTCCACCTTTTTCCAGATAGACTGTCTCCAAGCGTGCCACCAGGGGAGCGGGGGGTTCGTCGGCGATGAAATGTCGCGCAATCTTGGTGGCAAGATGCCGCGCTGTCGCTGGATGGCGGGCCAGATCGGTCAGAATGGCGCGGACCTGCTGCATTCCCGCCTGCGGGTAGGTTCGATCGAGAATCGTGCGCTTCCCCGGTTCATGAAGGGGTGGCGCAAACAGGAAATCGCCCGGTTCGCCCCCTAGCCGCGTGGTCAGTCGTTGCACCGGGCCGTTGCCCAGGCCAACGGCGGTCCAGCCTGTCAGCGCACGGGCCAGTTCGGTCACATCGCTCTGGCTGTACCCGCTGCGCGCGCCCAGCGTGTGAAGTTCCAGTATTTCGCGCCCCAGATTTTCATTCAGGCCCTGATTTCTGCCACGAGCGGCTATTTTCTGTCCGAATTGGCTCTTGGGGCCAATGGATTGTACCTGATCCAGATAAAGCAGCATTGCAGGGTGCTGGACGACGGCAAGCAGCATGTCTTCGAACCGGCCGAGGACATGAGGGCGTATCGCCTCGAACTCCATCAATCCGGCAAGGCCAAGCACAAGCGGCTTGTCGATCGACACCGCAAAATGATTCGACCAGAAATGCACCAGACGCTCGACAAATGGCGTTTCGCTGGCAACGGCCGCGCGAATCCGCACAGCGGCTTGAGCCTCATAATGGCCGCGAAATTGTCGGCTTTGCGGAAGCTGAGCTACTTTCACCTTGGTGTCGCCCGCCATGGACGCAGCCTGCATCGCTTGCTTGCGCGCGGTGCGAAGAGCATGAAAGTCAGCGATTATGCGCGCGCGCGACGCCAGCGCACCAGTGCTGGCAAGATCGGGGCGGTAATCGTCCATCTGATCGCGCAACCACCCGATCGGATCGGTCAGTGGCTCATCGCCCGGCCTGGGGCCTAGGCCGAAGCGGCTCCAAGCGATGTCGGTCTTTCTCATGAGCGTTATTCCTCTTACCCGACCACTATGCGCTAAAATTGTCGCAGAAATGTCCCAAGCTGGTAAGGTGAGGCCTATATGCGACAGGCCGAACGGGCTTTTCGGATCGCGACGCAGTCGATAGTTGGAGCGCATGACTGATACCATCGTCCCCGACAGCCAGGCGCGCAGTCTGCTGGCGCGGTTGCCCCCAACGCCTCGCATGCTGGCGCAACTGGCGCGGCTGGACCGGCCGATCGGCTGGTGGCTGCTGTTCTGGCCGGGCGCCTGGGCGGTTGCCTTGGCTGGCGGCGGCTTTGCACGGTGGCCGCTGATCGCCTGGCTGCTGCTGGGCAGCATCGCCATGCGCGGCGCGGGATGCGTGTTCAACGACATTGTCGATCGCGACCTGGACCTCAAGGTCGCGCGCACTGCCGCGCGGCCGCTTGCGAGCGGGACGATGGCGCTCAAGACTGCCTGGGTCTGGCTGCTCGCGCTCTGCCTCGTTGGGCTGGTCGTGCTGGTGCAGCTGCGCCCCTATGCGCAGGTCGTCGCGCTGTGCAGCCTGGCGCTGGTCGCGGCCTACCCCTTCATGAAACGCATCACCGGGTGGCCGCAAGTCTGGTTGGGTCTCGTCTTTTCCTGGGCATGCCTGGTGGGATGGAGCGAGGTGGCGGGCGCGCTGACGACGCCTGGCCTTCTTCTCTATGCAGGATCCATCTTCTGGGTCATTGGCTATGACACCATCTATGCCTTGCAGGACCGGGAGGATGACGCACTGATCGGGATCGGGTCCAGCGCGCTGTCGATGGGGCGCCATGTGCGCGCGGGCGTGACGTTTTGCTATCTGGCCGCGCTGTCGCTATGGGCGGCTGCGATCTGGCTGATGCGCGGGCAGGGCCTGGCGCTGGCGGCGTTGCTGCCGATGGCGGCGCACCTGATGTGGCAGGTCGGCACGTTGAAGGAGGACGGGATCGACCCGCTGCTTAAATTCCGCTCCAACCGCTTTGCCGGTTTCCTGATGTTCCTGGGCTGCCTCACCGTGGGAAGCGCTGCATGACGCCTCAGCCGGGCGCCGATTGTTGGCGGATCGAGCGGGCCGACAAGGCCAGCGTGGTCATCGACGCGGACACCTATTTTCGTCACGCGCGGGCCGCGATGATGAAGGCGAAGCGCCGTATCATGCTGATCGGATGGGACTTCGATGCAGCGATCAGCCTGGTGCGCGAGGAGGAAGCGCATGATGGCGCGCCGACCACGATCGGCGAATTCATCAGCTGGCTGGTCGATCAAACGCCGGAACTGGAAATCTATCTGCTGCGCTGGGATGTTGGCGCGATCAAGGCGATGGCCCGGCCTACCAATTTCTTCACCACGCTTAAATGGATGGCGCACCCGCGCGTCACCGTGAAGCTGGACAGCCATCATCCGCCCGCCGCATCGCATCACCAGAAGATTGTCGTCATCGACGATTGTTTCGCCTTTTGCGGTGGCATCGACATGACCGGCGACCGGTGGGACACGCGCCATCATCGTGATGAGGAATATGGCCGGCATCATCCCGATGGATCGCCCTATGGCCCCTGGCATGACGCGACCACGGCGCTGAAGGGCCCGGTCGCCGCAGCGCTGGGCGACCATGCCCGCGCGCGATGGAAGGGTGCGGGCGGCGAGGAGCTGGAGCCGGTGACGGGCAGCTATGAATGCTGGCCCGAAACCTTGCCGGTGCAGTTTGAAAATGTCGATGTCGCCATTGCCCGCACTGCGCCCGAAATGGACGATCAGGACGGCCTGACCGAGATCGAGCAACTGTATCTCAACCAGATCGCGCTGGCGAAACGGCACGTCTATGCCGAAAGCCAGTATTTTGCATCGCGCCGTATTGCCGAGGCGATCGCCAAACGGCTGGCCGAGCCGGACGGGCCGGAATTCGTCATCATCAACCCGCAGCAGGCCGATGGCTGGCTGGAAAGCCAGGCGATGGATTCGGCGCGCGCTCGACTGGTCGAGGCCTTGAAGGCGCGCGATCCGCATGGCCACCTGCGCCTCTATCACCCCTTCACCCAGCGCGGCGCGCCAATCTATGTCCATGCCAAGATCCTGATCGTCGATGACCGGCTGATCCGGGTGGGGTCGTCCAACATGAACAATCGTTCGCTGCGGCTGGACACCGAATGCGACATCTGCATCGACACCGCGCTGCCCACCAATGCGGGCCGACAAAAGACGATCCTGCGGATTCGCGACGACCTGATCGCCGAACATCTCGATCTGCCACTGGAGCGGGTGGCGGCGGTGATCGCCGAGCGGGGGCTGATCGCGGGCGTCGAGGAATTGCGGCAGAAGCCCGGCCGGACGTTGCGACCGTACCGGACGCCGGACCTCAATGCGGTTCAGGAATGGCTGGCCGATAATGAGGTGCTGGACCCCGAAGGCCCGGAGGAAATGTTCGAGCCGATCAGCGAGCGCGGCCTGTTCCGCCGAATGAAGGGCTGGTTCGGCCGCCCCTAACCGATAGCCAGCCGGTCCAGCGTTTCGCCAAAGCGGGCGAGGGCGACCTCAAACCCCTCCGCTTGCTGGGCAAAGCCGATCCGCATATGATCGGGGTGGCCGAAGCAATCACCCGGGGCGAGCAAGACCCCCTGCTTTGCCAGCGCCTCACATAAGGGCCGGCTGTCCTGCCCGTCCACCAGCCAGGGGAAGGCGGTCGTACCGCCGGACGGCCGGACCCAGGCAAGGGCGCTAGCGGTGCTATCCATAAATTCATCCAGACGCGTCAGGTTCGCGCCTGCAACGGTCGCCAGCCTGTCGAGTATCAGGCGGCTATGATGCAGGGCATGGGCGGCGAGTCGTTCGAGCAGGGGCGAAGCGCTGATTGTGAAATAGCTGCGCGCGTCGACGATGCGCCCGCGCCGCTCTGAATCGGCGTCGATCAGCCAGCCAGTGCGCAGCCCCGGAAGCGACAACGACTTTGACAGGTCGCTGGTGACGATGACATTGGCCAGGCCCGCGGCCGATTGCTGCGGTGGGCCGAAATAGAGCGGGTGATAGACTTCATCCACCAGCAAGGGGATGCCCCGATCGGCGAGGGCGGCGGCAAGCCGGGCAATGCCTTCGCGGGGCATGACGCTGCCGCTGGGATTATGCGGCGTGTTGACGATGACCAGCGCGGTGTCGCGATCGACATCGGCGAGGATGGCATCCGCTTCCTGGGCAAAGCCGCGCGCGTGTTCCAGCCCGTAGGTTCGGGCGGTGAGGCCCCATCCGCGGGCGACGGCGTCATAGGCCGGATAACCAGGATCGGGCAGCAGGATATGCGCGCCCGGTCGGGAAAGGAGGCAGAAGAGGATCGAGAGTGCTTCCGATGCGCCGGTGGTGGCGACGACCATGTCCGCATCGACGCCGTGAAAGGCGGCGATGGCGCTGCGCAGCGCAGGCGTGCCCGCCGGCGGCGCGTAGCTCAGAACAACATCCCAAAGATCGAGCGGCTGATCGCCCAGCGCACACAGGTCCGCCACACTCCACCGCGGCCCGGTACTGGAGGCCAGATTGAAGGCAATCGGCGGATCGGCGAAGTCGTGCGCCGAAAGCCAGTGATCCAGCGCGAAGGGCGGTAAATGCACCAAGACATGACCTCCTTGTCATCTCGGAGAAGAATGACGCAAATAGCTGCGCCGGAGCAAGGGCCAGGCGCGACCCGCTGGCCCTATTCCGCCGCCAGCAGCGCTTCGGCCCCGTGCAGGTTGACGGACACCAGGCGACTGACGCCGGGTTCGACCATGGTGACGCCGAACAGGCGGTGCATCCGCGCCATGCTGACGGCATTGTGCGTAACGATCAGATAGCGGGTGTTGGTTTGCGCCACCATCGCGTCAAGCAGATCGCAGAATCGCTCGACATTGGCATCGTCCAGCGGCGCGTCCACTTCGTCCAGCACGCAGATCGGCGCGGGGTTGGTGAGGAACAGGCCGAAGATCAGCGCCACGGCGGTCAGCGCCTGTTCGCCGCCCGACAAAAGCGTGAGCGCGGCGAGCTTCTTGCCGGGCGGCTGGGCCATGATTTCCAGCCCCGCCTCCAGCGGATCGTCGCTGTCGATCAGTTCCAGATGCGCCTGGCCGCCGTTGAAAAGGGTGGTGAAGAGCCTGCGGAAATGGCCGTCCACCGCCTCGAACGCGGCCAGCAGGCGCTGGCGCCCCTCCCGGTTGAGACTGCCGATGGAGCCGCGCAATTGATGAATGGCCTGGGTAAGTTCCGCGCTTTCGGCGCGGCTGGTCGTCTGGCTGGTTTCCAGCTCCGCCAATTCCTGCGCCGCGACCAGATTGACTGGCCCGATCCGTTCGCGGTCGGCGACGAAGCGGTCATGTTCGGCCTGTTCGGTCTGGGCAATGCGGATGTCGGCGCTGGCAAAGCCGAGCTTTTCGGGCAGCACCGGGGGCGGGCATTCGAAGCGTTCACCCGACAGGCGATTGGTTTCGATCCGGCGTTCGTCGGCGGCTTCGGCGCGGGCGACAGCGGTGGCGCGGGTTTCGCGAGCGGCCGCAAGCGCTTCTGCGGCTTGTGCGGCCTGCGCCTCGGCTTGGCGCAGCGCGGCTTCCGCCGCCTGTTCAGCGGTGCGTGCGCGCTCGGCGGCGTCGGT
>MDSZ01161667.1_pt1 | contig 10187 bp, 3 predicted proteins | sample 811201 | NCBI WGS metagenome assembly MDSZ01 (sample SAMN05326647, study PRJNA326480) | marine metagenome | isolation source: seawater | place: Indian Ocean: North | collected 2010 | reverse complement strand
GTTCACCTTGCATTCAGTTTCAAAGAACCCTCCACAGTATCCTTTTGAACCCTCGACTTGAAACCTCTACCATGGCAGTCGTGGTTCATCCCTTTCTCAAGGATGGAGTTGAAGCGAGAGCCTATCAGATGATGACATTGCGAAATGCAATGGTTGCATCAACACTCATGGTCATGCCTACTGGGTTTGGAAAAACTGCTGTTGAATGGATGGCAATGGCTGATTCACTACTCAAAAACGAAGGTAAAATTCTGTTGATTGCCCCAACTACAGGACTTGTTGAACAGCAACAACGCATGGCTCGCCAAATGCTTGAGATTGATCCAGACAAAATCGTCACCTACACCGGCGATTCCACTCCCGATGTTCGTCCTTCGATTTGGAAAGAGGCACGCATCATAATGGCAACATCACAAGTTGTACGCAACGATGCATCCAACGGAACAATAGATTTGTCTGAGATTGGCTTGCTCATCGTTGATGAAGCCCATCATGGCACGGGAAATCACGCCTATGCTCAAGTTGGGAATCTGTATCGAAGGGCTCGTGAAGGAAAAGGTGGTCCGAAAATTCTCGGTGCTACAGCCAGCCCGGGTTCGAACGAAAAGAACATCATGGAAGTCATTCGTAACTTCGATTTTGACTATCTTGAGGCCTCTCGCAAAGAAGACCCTATGTTACAACCTTACGCAGTTGAAATGAATACTGTACCGCATCGTTTACCGTTACCTGACGAGTTGCGAATGCTGATTGCACCTATTCGCTCCAATTTTGACAAAGAAGCGAAACACCTGCAAGATATGGGCTTCTTGGCTCCAACTGGACACATATCTGGAAAAATGATCAATGATGCCCAGAACAGAGCAAGCAAAGCCATTCAACAAAGAGATCGAAGAGGATATGATGCTGCACGTCGAATTGGCGACCTGCGTAGAATGCATATCCTACTTGACTTGCTCCATACCCAGGGTATTAACGCAGCAACGGCATTTCTCGACCGGGCTGAAGAAGATGGAAGAACCGGAGAAAGAGCGACAAATCGATTTGTTGCCAAGCCAGCTGTTCACAACTTTCGAATTGCGGCAAAAGATATCGATGAACTCCATCCGAAACCGAAACATGTTGTTGAACTTGTGCAAAAGCAAATTCATGAACACCCGGAAAGTAAAATCATTGTGTTCACAGAATATCGAGATACGGTTGAATACTTGGTTTCAATTCTTGGTTCTATAGAAAATGTTCTCGCAGATAAATTCATTGGACAATCTGGAAAAGGCAAGCGAAAAGGAATGACTCAAAAACAACAATTAGCACAACTTGAACAATTCCGAGAGGGAGCGATTAATGTCCTTGTTGCCACTTCAGTAGGCGAAGAGGGTTTGGATGTACCCGCAGCAGAACTCGTCATCTTGTATGAACCGGTAGCAAGCGCAATCCGAATGATTCAACGACGCGGCCGTACTGCTCGCCAACAAGACGGGACCGTCCACATCTTGATGGCACAAGAAACTCGAGACGAATATGTCAGCACCGCTGCCGAAAAGCGAGAAGAAAAAATGCATCGGCTGCTCAAGAGAATCAAAGACAGAGGCATGATTGCTACTCGGCCTCCTGCTTCAGACCAGGTTTTTGAAGCATTTACAATCAAATCCAACGAAGGAGAATGTTCTGTTCCGGAATTCATTGAGGCAGAAAAAGAAAAAGTGAAGCAAGAAATCGATTCGAATGACCAAGTGATTGAGCGTAAGGATAAGCAGAAAGTTCGTACAGCACCATTGATTCCTGCAACTCACCGTCGTCACAGTCAACAAATGGGACTTGAACAGTTTCTAACACCTCAGCCAGAACAAGCCTCAAAACGTGAAATACAGAATGATGTCAGCCCTGAAAAACTGTTGCCTATACTTGACGGTCAGGCGCATCGGCAGAAAGAAAATCTGGCCGCTGCTGCTGCATCTGCAACAATTGATGAGTTGTCAAAAGACGCTGATGGAGAACTTACTATTATCATGGACCATCGTGAAGCATCTTCGACTCTAGGTCCATATTTGCGAAGTCTTGGTGCAACCGTCGTCTTCAAGCGTCTCTTACAAGGAGATATACGGGTGTCAGAACGCATCCTCATTGAAAGGAAAACTGCCAGAGACCTCGTCAAATCACTCACTGATGGCCGGTTGTTGCATCAATGCCGACGACTTTCTGCAAATGCTGCACGGCCTATGCTGCTTGTAGAAATTGGTGAGGTTCACGGGCAATTCGTGCATCCCAATGCAGTACACGGTGCATTGGCCCATGTAAGTCTTGATTTAGGCATCCCTGTTATGATGACAAAAAACCCGGAGGAAACTGCTCACTTTGTTCTTGCAGCTGCGAAAAGAGAACACGATATGATTGAACGAATGGCATCACTGGCCATGTCTAGAGCACCACAACAGGATGATGAGCGAGCAATTGAACGGGCAGTTTCTGCAGCAATGGCCGAAATCAAAGCGATTGAATTGCAAGAAGATTGCATCACTCCTCTGGCCGATCGCTGGAGTGAAAATCATCAGCAAGAAGCAGTAAATATGCTGTCAGCGATTTCGGGTATAGGGATTAAGAAGGCTGAATCATTGATTGAATCGTTCGGAAATTTGTCTGCAGTATTTTCAGCATCCGTTGAACGACTTGCAGAGTGTGAAAACATCGGAAAAGCAAATGCTGTTCGAATTTTTGATGTCCTTCATGGATAATTATCCGCCGATAACCAAAGCACGGGTTCGAAGTTGAGCAAATCGATCTGGATAATGTCCAAATGCAAAGGCGACTATCTCTGCAAGATGGAGAACAGGCATGGTCGTGTCCTTACGTGCAACCTTACCGGCTTTGGATTGATAGGAGTCCAAGTTTGAGTGAGAAATTGTACAAGCTGAGACGAGAATGTCAGCGCCACTTGATTTGGCGTCCGAAAGAACCGCTGCAGTCATTTTCATAACAGGTTTGTTGATTGTAAGAAGCGAAGGAGCTCCTACACTTTGGCATTTGAGTTCGTAATCGACTGGTGTGCCTCCAAGTGCGGTTATCAGCTGTTCCATGTAAGTTGGCATAAACGGGTCATCGTCTCCACAGGCGCCACTGCGTTGCATGGTTGAGCCGTAATATGCTGCCACATTCAGTCGAAGGGGATTAATGACTGCATCGCGAACTTTGTCAAGTCCAATCTCCTCAACAAGGAAATGCAAAAGGTGTCGGGATTGAGATTCACCAGTATATTCTATACCTGAAGTACGTGCGACAATATTATTCACGTGATTCGCAAAACTGCGGTCTTCATTGAATTCATCAATGGTATCGCACATAATACCATGACTCGTAGCACAGGTCGTAAGGATGTCAAGACCCTTCGATTCGGCCAAAGCTAAATTTCGAGCAACCAGTGCATGCTGTAACTTAGGTGAGGATTGTTTGATGATATTGCCTCCATCACTGCTAGCACGAGGCAATTCAAACAGTTGAATATCAAGCGTCTTGCACAGTGGCTGTATACAATCTTCAACTTCTGAAGATGCAGCACGAGCAGCATTGCCTGGATAGTATGCCATCTTGATTGCCATCAAATCACCTCAGAACCTCTGGTCAATTTCATTGAACAAGCTAACAACTTCATGATGAGCATCAACCTTGCCGTTAATCATATTCGGAATCTTACCGATACCTGCTGGTGGAACAAGAAGAGCCTGAAGGCTGCGGAACGGAGGAGCGCCTGTACGAGTGAAACCGAGGAACATTCGAGCAGAAACGCCATCAAAGATGTTGCTCAAGAGACCCACAGGACCGAGGACTTGGCGGTACAATGTGGTCTCGTTGACATTTCCACTCCATTTCACGCTTCGGCCATACCACTTGACGAGTCGGCCATGAGCACCTGAATAATTCGACGCATTGAGGAGTTTACCACGAGCAGTGTTCAAAGCCTTTGAAGCGATTCTTCCGTCTGCGCCGTATCTGGCCACAGATGAGAAGTCTGCCTCAGCCCAAACACCGTGTTCACTACCGATTAAATTCATGATTTGGGCTTGTTGTTCTTCACCGGTTCGAGGATCGATATTGCGAGTCCATTGCTGCAGTAAGACACCAGGACCCATGTATTCTGAATCATAGGCGAATGTGTCTGACATCGACTGAAGAAGTTGGTAAGACACCACATCGCTCATTGCGTGAAGTGTTGTTGCGGTTGCTGGCTCCATGGTTCCAATGGGGCTTCCGTTGAGAAGAGAGTAGCCTTCTCGAGGGTCTGCTTTCATCCATGGTTTTGCATCGCTGCGAGCAGATTCAAACGAAGAGTAGTCAACAACCAAATCCCGAATGACGGGGTATCCTGGTAGTGGTTCAACTTTGAGAACCCCGCCCTCGTTGACCAAATCACTGATTTGGACTAAATCTGCAAGAACGAGTCGACCGTTAACGCGAATTCCGCTGGTTGGTGAACCGTTTCCAGTTCCTCGGCGGAATGCGAGACTTCCATCAACATCTTGTTGAATTGCAATGAGGAGGTCTTCAACGGTAGCATGACCCGGAACGGCACAAGCGATTGTATCCCAACCCGAATCTGCGGCATCAGGACAATATCGGAACAGAGAGAGTGTAATGGAGAGTTCTTCCTTCACGACAACTCCAGGAGAATAATCTCCCGAAACAACCTCTTCACCGGAACTAGAACCGTATTGTTTCATCTCATCGAGTAGAACTTCTTGAAGCGTACCGGATTCATCAACACAAGCAATCATTGGGAGTGCTTCTTCAACCCACTGGCTCCAAGGAGCGTCAAAATCAACGTCGCACAGTTGAATTGCATGAACCCTATTGGCACCGAGGGCCTCATACTTCTCATCCCAATCGGTTCCTGCTTTGCAGAATTCGTCGTAAGCGGTGTCTCCAATTGCACAAACGCTGAACGACACGCCTGAAAGTGATGGTGATTGGGAATTCACGGACTGCCACAAAGACTCCGCATTATCCGGCATTTCTCCTTCACCCCATGTGGAGGTAATAATGAGGGTGCGCTTGTGGTTAGGTAATGCAGCAGTGTCAAAGCCATCCATGTCATAAACGGTAGGAACAAGACCGTAGTTGGTGGCGAGTTTAGCTGTCTTTTCAGCCAATCCAGCAGCATTACCGGTTTGAGAACCAAAGAGAATTGCCAAAGAGCGGTCTCCACTCATTAGGGTTTGGAACTCTTCAGTACCACCTGATACAACTGCAGCTGGCGCCTCAGAAACGACTGCCTCTGCAACAGCCGGAGCAACAGCCTCAACAGCCGGTTCTTCAGCACCGTCAGTTTGGAGTTCATACTTGATGATTTCAACAGGACATGCCTCAGCAGCCTCCATAATCATGTCCCCATAATCGGCTCCTGCCGAACCAGACATGCTTGAGCCACCAACGTTTCTGTCCTGGATTCCATCCATTCGAACAGCAGCGACAATTTCAGATGAATCATCGGATACCAAGAATACTTCAGGACATATATCTTGACATGCATCACAAGTGATGCAGTCTTCTTCAATCCACACCTTTGCTACGATGGCCATGTTCATCACCCTCGCCTACACCCGTAAGCAAACTTTCCCACCATGGAGGGGCCTTTCAAGGTTCGCTTTTGTTCTTATCGAAGACGAGGGAGATTTCCTGTATTGAGTGCAGTAAAATTCCAACGAAATTAATGGATACTTCACATTTGGAAGTCGCCCATTCCACCCATATCACCCATGCCACCGTCCATTGGAACGCCTTTCGAGGAAATAACGTCATCGATACGCAGAATCATGATGGCTGTTTCGGTTGCAGATTGAATGGCTTGCTCCACCACACGCATTGGCTCGACCACATTGGCATCTTTCATGTCAACGACACCGCCTTCATAGACGTTGATTCCAGCGTGCGATTGGCCATCAGCATGTGCCTTACGTAGTTCGATAAGAGTCGTTACCGGATCAAGACCCGCATTCTCTGCAAGGGTTCGCGGAATGATTTCAAGCGCAGAAGCGAATGCTTCAATGGCCATTTGTTCACGTCCACCAACAGTCTCTGCGTAAGTTCGCAAATCTCGAGAAAGAGCAGCCAGAACACTTCCGCCACCCGTAAGAACTGCACCGTCCTCCCAAGCCACAGAAACAACACCAACGGCGTCATCAAAGGCTCGGCGGATTTCATCAACGACGTGCTCTGTACCACCACGAAGGAGAACTGAGACGGATTTCGCTTCAGGACATCCGGTAATGAAGGTCATATCGGATTCACCAATTTTACGCTCTTCAACCTTAGCTGCATGACCAAGGTCATCGGATGAAAGGTCATCGATGTTGGTCACGATGTTGCCATTGGTTGCTTTCGAGAGTGCCTCCATGTCGGACTTCTTCGCACGACGAATTGCGAATATCCCTGCTTTGGACATGTAATGTTGAGCCAGTTCATCAATACCTTTCTGGCAGATGAGAACCGTTGCACCAGAAGCTTGAATCTTTTCGACAAGACCTCGAACATAGTTCTCTTCTTCCTCGAGGAAAAGAGCAAGTTGATTTGGGTCAGTAATCTGAATTTTTGCGTCTACTTCGGTCTTCTTTACTTCGACCGCAGAATTGATGAGAGCTATTTTTGCATTAGAGATAGAACGAGGCATACCTGCATGTACGCGCTCTTTGTCAAGCAAAATACCGTCGATAAGAGTCGAGTCCTTGATTGAGCCGCCTTGACGCTTTTCGACTTTGATATCCGAAAGGTCAACAATACGTTCATCAGATTCAATGATTCCAACAGCATTTACTGCTCGAACACAAATGTCTGCCATGAAACTCTTGACTGCCCCAGCAGATTTGCCTGTGAGAGCGGTCTTGGCAACTTCCATCAAAACAGAGTCTTGGTTTTCTGTTGAGATACCGTGTGCGTCCAACAATTCAACCGCTTTTTCAGCAGCAAGACGGAAACCTTCACAAATCACGGTAGGATGTACATTCTGTTCAATTAAATCCTCGCTGCGCTTGAGCAATTCACCAGAAAGAACAACTGCTGAAGTGGTTCCGTCATAGCAGTGTTGCTCTTGGGTCTTTGCAACTTCAATAATCATCTTTGCAGCGGGGTGATCGATATCCATTTCTTTGAGAATTGTTGCTCCGTCGTTGGTGATGACAACATCGCCCATCGAATCGACAAGCATTTTGTCCATTCCTTTGGGACCCAGTGTTGAGCGAACAGCATCGGCAACCGCTTTGGCAGCAGCAATGTTGTTTGATTGAGCAGTTCGACCACGAGTGCGTTGCGTTCCGTCTTTCAAAATGAAGATAGGGGCTTGTCCATTTCCATACATATGAATGTCTCCGTTACATTATCGGCGAGGGCGAGTAAGCCTTGAACCCTACGCTTTGATTGAACTCAGATTATGCCTGCCCATTTTGCTCAAGCCACATTTGTCCGTATACATTCCATTGCTCCATTGTCCAGCCGTCAGGAAGGCCAGAAGCTGGTACTGGAGGACCGGTTTCAGCGGTTCCAAGTTCGGGGGATGGAGCAGTTGGAGCAGGTGCAATTGGTGGCATTGCAGCAGGAACATTCGGCATATCAGGAAGTGCTTTCGGTGGAGCGTATTCAGCGCCTGCAACCGGCACGGTAGGTGCAGCAGCAACAGCGTTGTATGTTGCTTCAACACTTCCCTCATAGCCTTCTGAACCCCAGCCACCGTAATCATCTTCCTCGACTTCTTCTGTAAGGATTCGGAAAATAATAACGACGCCAATCAGAAGAACGGCAATGAATCCAATCCATGTTAGGATGGGCCATATGTCGATGCTGTCCGAATCAGAACTTGCACCATCTCCGTTGACTTGCGAGCCGGTCTTGACCAGTTGCAATTGAAGCACTGTACTGGCTGCATCGCTTACTGTTTGGGATTCTGCCCATAAGGTAAGGTTGGTCAACAGAGTGTCTTCACCAAGGTTATCCAATGTGGTTTTCGACACGGTGAAAAGAACGGTGACTTCGCGTTCTTCTTCTGTCTCGAGTAAGAAAGAACGGTCTCCGTTCGAAATCTTGGATTGCAGCCAGTTGGAAGATTCTCCGGCAACCAAATTCATTGAGACCGACTGTGCTGTAGTGTACTGGTTTCGAACGGTAACGGTCATGCTCCACTGTTCAGCAGGTTCTGCATCGTCAATGGTGAGTAGACCAGTTGGGATGATTTTGAGCCAATTCTGTGAACCTACCAAATAAGTTGCATAGCCTGTATAACTCACATTCGGGTCATTCACGCTGGTTGCTACAACACCGAGGGGGAGTTGCCCCTGAGCTCCCTCGACGAAGGAGAATCGAACAGAAACGTTGTAACTTTGTCCTGGAAGAATTTCGACTGTTTTTCCATCAAAGAGGTTCGTAAATTCGGCATTCATACCACCTGGAAGTTCGAACGACATTGTGAATCGGTCAACGCTGTTTCCATCGTTGAAGACCTCAAAAGCCATTGTTTGTGCTGGCTGACCAGGAATATAGGATTGGTCGGCATCTTCATCGGACACGCGGACTGCAGCAGTATCGATAATGTCAACAGTGAGCGTGATTGATTGGCTAACACTTGGATCGTCAACACTGGTCGCTGTTACGGTGACAGTGTACAACTGAGAAGCAAGTCCAAGCGGCATAGGTAGATTCAGTTGAATGATTGAAGAGCCGTCCCAGGCATCCAAAACCGTAGTTTGAGTTGCAGCCAAGTTTGCCCCGAGTTGCCACATTGATTGAGTGAGCGATAGATCGTATTGCTCATCGTCGTTTCCAGTATTGAAAATACTGATGTACACTTTCTTTTCAATACCGTTCGCAGGTCCAGTCAAGTCGGTATTGTCAGTTTCCAATGACAGTTGCCGGTAGATAGGGACCTCAATATTTCGAACCAAAACATCGTTACCAAACAATGCGCCGCATGATGGACAGGTCGCCCTCAGGTTGAAGGAAACTGTACCGGGACTAGCCTGAGTTGCAGCGGAAACATTGAGGTGTAAATTGATGCTTTGACCGCGCGATACAAACACAGGACTTGGAACAATTACACCATTTTCATCTACGACTAATGCACTCCAATCGTCTTCGGAAAAGGTCGTGAACAAATTGAATGATGCGTCCCTGTTACCTGAATTTTGCAGGCGGAAAGGTATCAATCCAAACTCACCTGGTCCAAAGGAAGCAGCTTGTATGCTGGTGGTCGAGGAAAGTGATACACCGTACTGTTCGGTTACCCCGACCGGGGCTGAGACTCGGGCCTTCTCTCCAGAATTTTGTCCTGAAGCATCTGTAAACCATAACTGCCAAGTGAGTTGTTGAACATCAGCACCGGCTGGAATCGAAAGGTTCACCCAAAGGTCAATCGATGCACCTCCTGCAATTGGAGGGATGAGGATACTGGTGTCGTGGTCGGTGACCATTGTCGAGATTCCAGCTCCGTTGACATAGATTGCATCTTGACGAATCATAGGGTTGGCTGGGTCCATCCATGTGAGATTCGAAATGTTGGAATCAGAGCGAATGGTAGCAGGCGAGTAACCGTTGTTGGTAACTACACAGTACAGCGACAGAATTGCGCTTGGAGGAGCAGAATATCCATTTTCAGGAGCATTACAGTCAACATCCAAAGTGTATTCCTGAACCTTTCGAATTCCAAATTGAATCCAATCATCGATGTGGAATCCTTGAGTTGCTCCACTGCTATCACTGCGAAGAACCATGCCCATAGTATAGGAATTACCACCGAGGAAGATGTTCTGATTGGTGACATACGGATTGGCCAAATAGGTCACTTGTGGGTCCCAACTCAACCGAGTCCATTGGTCCGGTGCTTGGCTCGGGTTTGATTCGGTGATGTCGTAAACTATGGATTCGTTGATGTCTTGGCTGCCCGAACCTCGCCACATTTCAATGGAAACGCTGTCTCCTGGAGAAACACTACCCCATGCTTGAATATGAATTTGTGAAGAAATGTAATTTGAAGAATAGAATATATTTCTACATATGGGAGTCCCGTAAACATTGGTCATCCCTGCATCGAGTTGAGCAGTTGAACCACAATTCTGGCCGGTGGTAGAAATAAATGAATGAACCAAACGGTCGTGAGCATTGGATGGATAGTTACCTCCATTTGAATTGCCCCAGTGTTTGGAGCCAACTGCACC
>MDSZ01073850.1_pt1 | contig 10187 bp, 10 predicted proteins | sample 811201 | NCBI WGS metagenome assembly MDSZ01 (sample SAMN05326647, study PRJNA326480) | marine metagenome | isolation source: seawater | place: Indian Ocean: North | collected 2010 | reverse complement strand
TTTGTTCAACGTTTAACCAGTCTCGATTTGCATTTTCAGTTACCCATATTCTATTTGCACTGGGTGCGGCACAGTAAACAATGTCATGTAGTGTATCTGTTGCATCTGTAATATTAGCACTAGTATATACTCTGTCCACACTAACAGTTTCCTGTATACAGGATCCCACAAGTCCATTGCCTACACATGCTATCATGATTCAATAAACTCCAGTAGTGGATCTACCATTGACTCTTTGAATATCTTTTCGATAGCATGATCATTATAAAACCAGTGATAATTATGTTCTATTTTTTCCTGTGATTCACTGTCCCTAAACAAATCTGGATTAGAAATAGCAAGTTCAATATACTCCATAACTAGTCCAAAGCGTTGTGTATAATCTTCTACACTGTCATAGTCAACGTGGTTAAACGTTGCAAACCCTTGATTAATTAACTCTTGCTGTACACCCTGCTGTCCTAGTATAATACTGGGATGCTTAAATGCACAGGGTTTGAAACTTTTTTCACTGCAGTTTGGAAAGTCAACAATGCGATCTCCGTAATGTGTTAAGTATACATCGCTCTCTGTTACTATACTGAAACGACTGCGAGTGTACCATTCTGGATCAACAAAACGTTGCCACCTATCCGTGTCTTCGTATGGTGAGTCCTTTGCGTTTTGCAAGTCTACGCCATATTCAACATAACTGTGTATGTTATGTGCTAGATGTTTTTGTAAACTCTTATGTAAGTCTGTTCTATGACTGCGTAGTCCATTCATTAGCAATAAAAAATCACAGTCTGTGTTACTTGTAAAATCCAATTTATCGTAACCCAAATGTTTATACCAGAAACTTTCATTTACTCTTAGGAAGTACCTGGGTCTCCATACAAAATTTGCAATGTGACTAAGGCGACTAAGATGATTACTCCAACTGTCCCAACATTGATCCAGGACATGACGCACTCCAGTATCTGCTATGCGTAATTCATCCAGATTAATACCCTGTTCATGATCCAGCGCATCACTAACTACTACAGTATCCTGTAAGTTATAGGATTTGTTAGTGTCCAGTATCTCTATTTTAAAATACTTTTCAAATTGTTTTGCCAAATAAACTTTCTGAAATACTGTCTTATCCTGGCTTACTAGAATTGTTGGTTTATAATTCATACTGGATAGCCTGTGCCATTTTAGGATGGCTTATTGCAAAGTTCTGATTACGATACAGATCAGTTTTTCTTAATTTGTTGTGCAATGCACTTGCATCCTGTTGTGTACTGGATTCAACTATTGCTCTTAGACTTTGTATATCACTGGCATAGATGGGATGCATTTGTTCTTGTGTTTGTAGATATAATATTACATCCTGTATTGCACTGCTAGGTGTGCAACTTAGACTAAACTCCCAGGGATCGTGCATCACATTAAAATGCACACTGTCAAAGTCGCATGTATTAGCCCAAGTTAAAACTTCATCCAGATAATATATATTTTGTATGTTCCAGGTTGTGCATAATTGAGTTGTAATAGGATATCCACTGTCTCGTAGTGCATTCACACGTTTAATATTTAAATTACTTTCATTCCAATCTGCACCATAGCGTTCATATTCAAAACGCTGTTCTGTATTATCCACACTAAACGCAATTTGTACATGCTTAAAATGTTTCCATATACTCGGATCTTTAGGATACTGTGTAGTGTTTGTGTTATAGTGTATGTCAATATCACTAGCATAACCTTTGTCAACTGCACGTTGTAGTAGTTGGAAGTGTTCTTTTATCATCCAGGGTTCGCCACCAGTAAACTCAAAATATTTTATTTGGGGCAGTAGTTCATCCATATTTTCCCAGAACTGTGCGCTTTCTCTGGGCCATTGTCCTGCACGTAGCCAGGTCCTTGCAATGTGATCTTTATTGTCTGTTTCATAGTCCAGTTCTTCTTTTGCCCATTTACTAGAACTCCAACTTCCACAAATTCTACATTTTAAATTACAAATATTTCCCAGTTTAAGATCTATAAAAACAAGTTCTTTGCCTGTACTCTGTGTATAGTCTACGTCAATGTGTTTAAACTTTTCCAGCATGTATTGACGCTTGCTTTTTTTGCCAGCATCTTCTTCTCTCCAACAGTTACGACATCCGGAAGGTTTATCTCCACGAGTAAAACTCCTACGTAAATCCTGCATAGCAACACTATCAAATGCTTCCTGTAGTGTATTTTGTTTTAAATCAATATCCGGAATCTCGTCAGTGTATAAACAACAGGGACGAGTAGTGCCCATAGGCGTTGCTTCTATACTAATCCATGGAAGTATACAGTTATTCATAAGCCTGTAAACTTTCAAGTTCTGGAAAAACTGTGTAAAACTTTTCTTCTCTTACGTGATCCAGTAGACTAGTTACACTGTTAAATTTACTCAAATGTTGTGTATTATCTGCGCCATTCATAAAACTAATAGTGCTTTTAAAACCATTTGTTGCACGTTGTAAATGATCCTGTGGTTCTAACCAAGCAATATGTTCTTGTAGTTTCTTTGTGGCTTGTGCCTTTAAGTCTGCAGGTAAACAGTCTGCACGATACCAGTCTGGCGACTGTAGGATATTTACATTTAGATCCTGTGGCTTTAACAATCCTTGTTCTACCCAGTCCTTGTGAAAGTCAGGCACATGTAGTACATTCATAAGACTTACAGTAGGACTTATATAAAAATCTACATCAGGACAAACTTGTAGCATACGTTGTCTATTGTTTACTATTTTGTCCCAGTCACAACCCTTGCGCATTAGTTCAGCACGATCTCCACTAGCATCTAAACTTGCACCTATGCTAACACTGTCAAACATACTCCAGTAATCAAGAACATCCAAATCTTTATATAGTGTTTCATTAAAATTTGTATTGTAAATTAACCTTACATCAAAACGTTTTCTATTGACAAGTTCTTTGAGTATGTTATAGTGTTCCTGCATAATAAGCGGTTCACCACCAGCAAAATATATTTGCTCAATGTGATCAATATGTGGAATCATCTGTTCCCATATATCGTGTTTGTCTTTGCCTGCCCATTCAATACGCTTGTGATTTGGTTTCTGTCCATGCATTTTTATGTGATCATCATACCATAAACTGCTAAACATAGGTCCACAACTGCGACATTTCAAGTTACACTGATTACTAAAACGTATATCCCAGTATGCTATTTCAAATTCTGGACGAACACCCTGATCTACTTTTGCAATGTGATGTCCGAAGTGTTTGTTATGACTGTTACGCATACTAAAGAAACCCTGCGCTTCTTGTTCATAACAACGAGCGCATTCTACACAAGGCTTATCCTCAAGCATCTGTTCGCGCATGCCAACATAGCGATCACCGTTCCAGATTTCCTCCAGTGTATTTTCTCGCATGTTGCCAATTGGATGTTCCATTTCCGCTAGGCAACAAGGGTATGCTTCACCTGTTGGAAATCCATGTATATGTGTCCAGGGTATCATACAAAAATGTTTACTTGTCATTAGACGCTGTTGTTGATCTTCACGCAAAGATTCAAGTTCAACAAACACAGGACGTCTGCTGTTGTAATCATATGTTTCATAATACTTGTCTGTTTCAGAGAGACTCATACCATACCTCTAATTCAGGAAATGCTTTTGCGAAAGTGTGGTTGCGGCGCACATCATATTGTGTATAAAACTTTTTAAAATCATTGTGTAGTTTAGGCATTTCAAACGCTTCTCTATGTGGTGTTTCAACTACTTGTAGATATTCTATTAATCTATCCAGTTGTCCACGCTCCCAATCATGCATGTTTGTTAGATCTAGTTCTTGTAACCTCTCCACACACTGTTGCTTGATTTCAGTGGGTAGCACTAAGCAACTCTGGAAACTAGGAAAGCGTAGTATGTTGAAGCTCATTGTTGCAAAGTTATTGTCAAACAAGTTTCTAGCACGTAGTATTTTTTCTATCATATCGGGTAGTGTAGGCAAGCACAGCGCATTTATTGTCATCATACAGTGAGTATCAATATCATTGAAGTGTAATTTTACTAAGTTATACCACCACTGTTCAAAGTCTAGTCCATCACGAATATATTCAGCACTATAACCTGTTGCCTCCATACTAGTATACACATCCAAACTGGGTAAGTGTTCTCTACATGCAACTAGTTTATCTATAAGTTCAGGTTTACCACCAAGGTTACTGTTAATTGCTAGTTTAGTTTGCGACTTGTTAGCATTGTCTTTGAACCAATCAAACAGTCTCCAGAGCTCCGCACTCATAATAGGTTCACCACCTGTAATACGTAGTTCACGTAGGGTACGATGTAAGTCTGTATCCCACCATTTAAAGAATGCTTCTACATAAGGATTTGTTTCACCAAACTTGTATAGTTGGCTACTATCGTGTGGGTGTGTAAAGTGATTACGACCATCACTTTGCAACTGTTCATAGGCGCCGTTACGCTTTACATCCTTTACCCATGTGCTGCTAAACGCAGGGTTGCAATAACTACAAGCAAAATTACATGTTCTATCAAAGGCGATTTCAAGGGTAATGAGATCAACGTCTCTATCCACTGGGGTGTTGTACGCATTTTTTAGTTCCTCACTAGTATATATCTTACTTTTGTAAACTCTGTCACTTATAAAGTTAGGACCCATGTCCTCAATTTTCCAACAGTATTCACATCCTGCAGGACGCTCACCGCACTGCATTTGGCGCCTTTGTTCCTTTTTTTCAGGTGTATTATGTAGTAGTTTAGGATTGTCTTTGAGTGCTTCCAAATCTATCTTATGGGGTAACGGATGATGGCAACTAGTTGTCATACCACTGCCTAACCATATTGTAGCATTGTACCATTTAGCCGCACAGAAACTAGAACTTTTTGTATCTAAATGATTATGTTTGAATATTAGATCTGTTTGCATAGTATTTCCAATTGAGTGTATCTTCCCAGTCCCAATGACAGGCATACCATTGTTCGTATATTTTTTTAGCATGCTCGTAGTCTATGTTAACTAGTGTTTGCGTATCCTTATAGAAACTATCGAAGTCACCCTTATAAAGACTGTCAGTATACAATATATCAACTCCACTTGATTCCATAGCACACTTGTTTGTGTACATTATTTCGTGCATGTTAAGTATATTTTCTTCTGTAGTAATGCCACCAAAATCCAATACGTTTCCTGCTTTTTCTATGTAGGCCCTGATTTGCCAATCGAATGCCCGATCTGATTTAGGTATTAGAGCAACGCAATGTCCAAGTTTTTGCAACTTTGCAAAGTCTTCACTATTATGAAAGGCACTGTGATTTACATAAAGATTAGGCTCAAGCACATCTACATCTACACTGTCTGCAATGCAGTGTAAACGAGTTGTGTATTCTTTATCAATCCAATTATTGAATGTTCCGTCATAAAGTGTTTCCACTAGTTCATAATTAAAAGGACTACTAAAACGATCATCCAACAGGAAAAGATTCTTAACTAGGTTTGTGCCTACTCCTAAATCGCCTAACAGTATTAAACTATGTTGCATGATACTTACACTGGTTCCAAAAACTAGTCATCTCCGGAAAGGTTGCTAAAAAGTCTGTACCTCTCCTGCGATCGTGTTCCCTAAAAAATCTATAGAAGTCAGCACGTTTGCGGTCTAAATCAGTTGTGCCCTGCAACATCCAATCTAGATCACGTTGCATTTTAAGTACTTCATAATCTTTAAATCCATGCATTTCATGCATGTTATCTTCCATATAGTGTATGCAATCCTGCATTACAATCTGATATTCCATCGGTAGTATTTGCAAACTTTGCCAGTCAGGTGTATATAACAATGGTGTATCAAACCAAACACGTTGATATGTGTCTGAATATGTTTTACGCAAGTATACTATTTGTTCCAACAAACGTTTTAAACCTAATATACTTAGGTTGTTCATTGTAATTATAAATGTAAGGCTGCTTCTATAGGGGACGTCACGTATAAATTCTTCACATCTATTTATTGCTAAATCAAAGTCCAGTCCATGTCTAATATATTCTGCTTGCTTGCCCCAGGTGTCAAGACTTACAAATTGCATAAAGTGTTCTACTGTTTCACCTTCACACAAACGCTGTACGTAGTCCTTATACTTGCTCCAAATTTTAGCATCAACACTAAAGTTACTTGTTGTGTTAAGATGTAGATCAGGTTTAGGATTGTCTAGCACATAGTCAAACACACGATATGTGTTTGGATCCATAGTGGGCTCGCCACCTGTCATACGAAAATGTTTTAGAAAGGGGTATAGTGAGGGCCACCACCTCCAGAATGCTTCGCGCCAAGGGTTTGCTTCTCTGTTAGGAATTGCCCTTCTATCTCCTGTAAAGTGGGATGGGTGATTGTGTGGTACACTAGTGGGCCATGCTCCGTGTTCATTTGTTTCTGCGTTCCACATGCTGCTAAACTGAGGACTACAATAACTACATTTAAGATTACATACATTGTTAAAATTAACCTCCACATAACTTGGATAGACATCTGCTTCTGGGTTATTTACTATGTCGTCGAAACTATCCATTGCCCAGGATTCGCCACTGCGATAATGTCTATCGCTCATATTACCCTGCGCTTCTATATTCCAGCAGTAATTACAATCACTACATTTTACACCAGCCATCATTTCTCTACGGCTTTGTTTTTTGTGTTCTGTGTTATGTAGTGCGCTGGGATTGTTTGCAAGTGGCTCAACAGGAATACGATGCAGTGGTGGATGATAACAACTGTTTGTATGACCTGTAGTTAGATGCAAACTAACTTGCTTCCATTTTGCCAAACAGAAACTATCACTTATAGTGCTAAGTTTTTGTTTAGCGTGTAGGGCATCATTATAATAATCACTCATAAGGAGGGGGTCCTCCATACGTATCAAAATCGTCCCTGATATTCAGCCATCTTTGCTGATTTGCTTGTAATCTCGGAAGTAAAGATTCAAATCTAATAGGATTTATTAAAAATTTTTCTAGACTTTTGTATACAGCATCTACTCTTGAGTAACTGCTAAAGACATCATAGCCCTTATCAATTATGTCCTCAAAGATATCGAAGCCCATTTGTTTAAGATTTTTTTCGTATTCTGGGGATGCTACTACTAAAAATAATCTACCATATCTTATTGGCCTAAGTATTTTTTCTGTAATAAAGAAAACATCTGGATTAGCCACTGTTTCACAAACTATTTCAATGCTAACATTTTTATATATATGTTGCCATTCAGACTCTGTCTCACGGCTTTCTACATCATAAGTATTATCACCTGTTCCTGTTATAACATGTCCAGTATCAGTATAGGGTATGCGATTTTCAATATCGTGCCATTTATCTGTATGACTAATAATAAAATCTAAATAATCTGTATCCAATAAATTCTTACTATGTGGATCTTCATGTAAAGTTGCTGTGCCTAATCTAGTGTATTGCCAATTTAAATGTTTGTAAAACGTATATAATCTTTCGTTATTTCCTCGTCCAATAAACAAACCATAACCATTGTTCTGGGGTAGGACAATACTAGGCTTTTCACAAATAAAGTTTTTTCTAAAACTTTGATACGCATTACTAAGATCTGTCCTATGTTCAAAGATAGAACTTTTTGCAAGTAAATCACTACTGGAAAATTTAATTTGATTGTAGGGGATATTTGCAACGTCAGCAATACGCTTTACGCAATCCTCCATTCCTGTTTCTACAATATCATATGCCTCATCGTTCAAATCCAAAACAATTTGTTTGTCACGATTTTTATATATTTCTATCGCAAGAGTTTCAGCATTAACAACTTTATTAAGTCTTATATAAGGAGTAATGTCTATTCTTACCATCCTTCGTGCTTCCTAATTGTGTCTATTTCTAAACTCATAGGTTCCGCTGGACAATATGTTTGTGCGTAGTATTTTTTAAAAAATTTGCTTGCGTTATTATCTAAATTTAACATTGGCAAACTTAATCTTGCCATCAACGCTCCATTTACTTCGGGCATTTCAAGTTCATCATATTCCTCATACATACGCTCCAAGTTATCAAACCATTGAACTTCAGTAAAGTCCCAATCAGTAAGCATAGTTTTGTATGTACCAAACCGAGCACCATTCATTGCTATACGACCGTGTTCTACATCTGCACCAAGGTTGTGCCATATACTCAACCTATCAAAGTTTGAACGATGCACCATATCTTCAAACTCTGTTAGTGTGGGTCTTGTGCCATTACGCAGGCACATCTTTACACCTTCTCTGAAGCCAGCACGCCAAGCATGTTTAGCACTGCCATTAGGATAAGTTTTACTGTATACATTATTCATTGCTAGATACTTAGGATCATAGCAAAACTCAACTGCAGTATCATCACTGCCATCACTGTGTTCATGAGTGCGCATATTTTGTATAAATGTTTTAGTCCAGCAACTTAGTCCACCGTTACCATACATCAATCCATTTATTTCATTAACTGCTTTCCAGCGAAATACACAATCGGAATATTTGTCCTCAATGTTAAGAGTAATATCGAAAAATTCTGGATAGGGCAGATTGTCGCCGTCAATTAGAATAAAGCGTTCTGTATCACTTGCTTCTGCAGCCGCTTTGTGCGCCGCATCACTTCCCTCTACTCCGTCCACACGTTTTGCCCAGGGCACTATATTTTGAATCTTTACCCAGAACTCTTCTTTTTGAGGTTCATCATAACTTAGATATATACAATCCAGATCTGCTACATCAATCTTTTGCATTTGCCTCTCTTGCCTCGTATATTGCTACTTTGTCCTCGTTTGTAAGATCAATATCCTTGTTTAAATTTTCGATTGTTGTGTTAAAACTGAAACTCCAGCGTTCGCCTGTACTACGAAAAGGATATACTTCATGCAATAACCAAGCAGGAAAAAAGTAAATATCTCCTACTTCAGGTTTCAAACGAAATGCATTTGTGTTTAGTTGCATGTTGTTTCCATTAACAAATTGTATCATTCCAACACTAGGATCATGATCTTCCTGTTCCCATTCTTCATGTATATTATCTGGAATACGTAGATAACCAACGCCACTTATTGCTCCAGTATGACTGTGCATAGGATTAAAGTCACCTGCTACACTGATGTTACCCCAACTTTGGTGTATCACACAACTAAGATTCATATCATGTATCCGACTTTCTACTATCTCAATGTGTTTTTCCACTGCAGTTCTGCGTGTATTTTCCCAGTGTACAAGTTTGCTATATTTGTATAGTTCTGCACTGCCATCTCCAAGCATCTGCACAAAACGTTGCCCTTTATCACCTGGTAGGACACTGTCATTAATTGTAAACTCACGTTTCATATTTCCTGCAAGATTCATACTATGATCAGGATGTGCTAGATTTGTTTCGAATGCCTCACGTAAGTCTGCTTGTACTTCTTCAGGTATTTGTGCTTTTACTATACAAGGACCAAATGGTCTTATTACCTCAACATTACCTATGCCAGGGTTTACGTCTGTTACTTGTTCCATATATAGGGGTTCCTTTCAAGTTCCTGTTGTGTAAGGTTCCATGTACGCTGTTTTGGAGGTGTAAACTCAAGTTTACCCTCAACCACTGTGTAATCCGAACGCTTCTGATTGCAGGCATCAAACTCATCCTGCGTAATTATAATATAATCACCTGTCAGTTCGTCATATGTTATATCTATTATAGCACCATCTTGATCATAATACAACCTATGTTTAGGTGCAACAGCAGTTTTCATAGTGTCTGCTACTTCAAAAAAACTACTGTAATCCATGTTCATATCTCGCTATAAGTTCCGGTGTGCAAAAGTCTTTGTGAAAGTAATGGAAAGGTCTAGTTTGTGCATATCCATTTACGCAGAATATCATATCGTCTGTCAGTGTCCAGTGGCATGCATCACGCCAATCCTCACTACTAAAATTGTTATGATGTTGCTTCATGTGCGTAAACGTAGGATAGTCCAGTGTTGGTACCCAGAAGTTTTCAGATCCTAGTTCAGTGGCTGCTATGCTCATAAACACATCTGTGTCTGCATAATTGTGTCTACAATTACTTAGTACAGAGTTCTTATACATATCAAAATGATCTAAAACTACACGACATCTATGAAAAAACTCCTTTGTTTCTGTACAGTGTCTAAAATACATGAAGCCATTGTATGCATTGAATAAAT
>MDSZ01041236.1_pt1 | contig 10187 bp, 26 predicted proteins | sample 811201 | NCBI WGS metagenome assembly MDSZ01 (sample SAMN05326647, study PRJNA326480) | marine metagenome | isolation source: seawater | place: Indian Ocean: North | collected 2010 | reverse complement strand
CAATGTCAATGATGCCAATTTGATCCGCCCACCAGTAGATCGGGCTTGAAGGCATCTTCACCAAGTCTCCAACTTTCATCGGCCAACACCTCGTGCAGCTTGCACAGTGCCAACATATTGGTATGCCCCCTTGTTGTAAGCAGGTGCAGAACATCTTGCCTTACGTGCAACTTCAATGTCTGCAATCTTCCCGCCGCAATCCAAACAAGTTCGATAACCAAGCTCTGCTCTCTTTGGGTTGTAGTCTTCGCCACATTCAATACAAATAGGATTCATTAGTGTATCTCCGCGTTTGCTGTTGGTGTTAGTAATAGTTTAACATCATTTAGAACTTCTGTCAAGACTTCTGCTTTGTCATGGTTGTCACAATTTACAGCAAATTTTTGATTAATAAGCGTAATGATTGCGTTTATGTTCAATACTTCTGCGATTGTCTCATCAATGTTAACTTGTTTCATAGTGTGTTATCCAGTCTGTATGTATCCCAAAGGTCGTATGCGTCGACGTCACCGTCCTGCACGACACTCATGGCGCGACGAATAAGGTGCGCACCCAATTCAGACAGACCCTTTTTGGTTCGCATGTATTCTTGGTATTCATCGGCGGTGAGGTCACTCTCAAGTGAGAAGGCGATGGAAAAGGCATGATTGTATGTGGACATTTAAATATTCCTTAATTGTTTATATTATAATAATATCAAACATTTAGAGGATTGTCAAGAAAAAAGTGGCACGTCTGATACTTTTTTCAGACGTGCCTTTGGTCTAGTCGATGCTAATTGAAAGCGGCTGGACTTCCGGGCGTTGCGGTACCCGCACCGAGAGTAGACCATCTTCAAACGATGCCTGCGCGTGTGACAAATCTAGGTTGTCATCGTAATTCACATAGGTCTTACTGAAGTTTCTCCTTGCGATACGAGATCGCTTTGTGTTTTCTTCATTGGCGGTACCAGTGATTGTGATTGTGCGCTTTGCTGGCTGGACATCAATGTTCAGCTCATCTCGTTTGAACCCAGCAAGGGCAAATTCCAACACAGTGGAGCCATCATCATCTCGATAAATGTCGGCGACTGGATAGCCTTGTGTTGAAGCTTTTAGGTGACTTGGAAAGTCATTGAAGAAGTTATCAAAAACTTCATTAATTACCTTGTGACCCAACAGTCCGGGTCGATATGTTGCAATTGCATTCATTGTTATTTCCTCCTATTATAGCAAGTTGCGTTTATTGGTAAGCCCCGAAGCGACCTACCATATAGATACAATAAACACGCTTTGATACGTGTCAAGTATATTAATCAATAATGTCTGCAAAAACACGCGCTCTCCCCACATGGACACTCGTTGTTTGAGAATGATAGTCCCACTTACCACCAGCTGTGTGGTCGCGAAGAACTTTCATACCTGTTTTTTGACAGGTGTCTCCAATCATTAGCTTGTAAGAGTAAAGCTTTTGACCATCTGTCCAGAATGTTCCACCGTGATTGCAAGCGGGTCGACCAGCAGACCAAAAATCAGGGATGAGACGATTAACTACTTTTTCCATTATTCTGTTCCTTTCACGAACATTGGTGCGGCATAAACAGCCACTACAAGTGCAGCACCAGCTGCGATACAAATCAAATCAAGAATCTTTGTTTTTAGCATCTTTAATTCTCTTGATTTCTTCTAACACCTTTATTCTATCATCAGTTGGCATAGATGTCAAGATTTTTGTTGTTTCTGGTTTTGGAAACTCCACAAGGTGACGAGCTATGCGTCGAATGTGTGCATTTGATTTAATTTCCATATTAATAAGCTAAGTCCTTTATAGATACAATTTTATATTCTAGTCCAAGTTTTCTTCTTTCGAGATATGCTGCCGATGCTGCTTCCTCGAAAGTTACCTTGTCTACGGTTAATGTAAATGTTTTTGATGAATCTGAGTTCCTCAAGATAATTCTATATGTATTCATGTTATCAGACACTTGAGTGGTGTCCTGGGTATATTGGATCCAGCACTACCTTACAGTCACTCACATCTACTCTACAAGGTCGTTTTTGCGTGTTATCCATCAATCTAAGATTTGCATATACTTTTTGATTTTTAATGTCTAGGTCTAGGCCGACAACTCTCGCAATGTACGAATCTGACATGAGTGTCACCTTAACTCTATCGCCGGCGCGGATATCGTGCGGGTTCCATTGGTCAAATAACTTCTCGATGTCTCTATTAGATGTCATGTTTTTCTCCAATTGTTTATATTATTATTATATCGCATATAAATTCAAATGTCAAGAAAAAAGTATCGGGGCGATACACCCCGAAACCACTATTTTTTGCTTGTCTTTGGAAATCTGCCCTGGTTTCCCATGCCATCATAGTCAATGATATCCGGGTGGGCCAAAGTCTTTCTTTCAACTATGGTTTTCTTAGGGAGATTAACTAGGTTATCTTCCTTCACAGGTGCGGTGTTTGTATCTTCATCGTCTATGTTCAACATAAATCGACGGAACATTAAAATTCCACCAGAAAACGAGAAGACTATTAAAAATACCTTTATAAATTCTGCAAGATTTCCGCTCATACCTACTCCTTGTAATAGTTGGCAAGACCCATGAGAGTTGGCGCCCATAAACCAATGAAGATGCCAAATCTTTCTGCATGAGCTGGGTCAGTATCGCCCACTGAAACCCAAGTTAAAATTGAACATGCGACTGATGCCAGTGAGGCAAAGAAGCATAGGTTTGATAAGTTTTTATTAGTTTTCATTTTTGTTCCTTTCTTATGTTAATAAAACTATATGTTAAACTCTAAGGCATTGAAATTCTTGAAAATTTTATTCTTTCGCCATATTCTTGTTCTAAATTTCTTTTCTTTTTAAGACAAATCTTTTTTAGGGCGTAGATGTGCTGCTGTGGCCCTTTGTCAATTCTGTACGACAATTTATATATTATCATGTTTCACTCACTAAACTCAAGCTGTTTTCGTTTGTCCAAAAAGTCCCATAATCGCCAGCCCAACGCACTCTAACAACTGGGCTGTCATGGACACCATCTGAAGTTATTCTTTGGTTCTTTTCAATGATGATACCAAGCCTTTTGTAGTGTGGACTAGATTTTATATGTCCATCACGCTTCATAACTAAATCACCTATCTTCATCTTTTGAAACCTTCTGTTTTAAACTTTCAATTTTAAATTTCAACCATGCTCCGATAAATGGTATGGATCCTATAACAATTAGAATAAAATTCCATTCTCCATGACAATTTGATAGGTGTTCAAGCATTTTTGCAGACAACCTCCAACTCTTCAACATTCAACCAACAAGGGTTCTCTGGAAAGGGACACTCTCCAGACCAATGTACCAGACACCTGTCAACAAAACCAAATGTCTCTGGCCCTGAGACTACAACCCCAATGGACTCTGTGTCAACAACCACTTTGGGCCAATCACAGGCAACCAAATGATGAACAAGAGATCCTACCTTTATCTCATTGTTGCTCATTGATATTTATTTAGTCCATATTGAGTTGGCTTAATATTATCATCAGAAAAAATAACAATACTCTGTTCATTGTGGAGATTCTTGATTGCATACCTAAAAATATCGCTGTTCAGTACGATCCCCAAGTCGCCGCAATAAGAATCAACACTAGAATACAAAGTGCGATAATCTGTTTGTCTTCCTGCCTCATAAGGTACTGATTCCATTATCAATCTCATAATTTTGAATATCATAAGTTTCTTTTTCGCCAACAGTCATACAAGACAGAACCCACAAAAATCGCTGTTCCTAATGTTATTACATCAACAATAAACTCAATCATCTATTATCCCTACCTCGTCCGTAAAGGGCGTCAATTTTCTTTTTTTGTTCAACTTTTTTTGCAACCTCACGCCAAAAGTCTTCTCGCTGTCTCTGATAGAGTGCATGGCGGACCCTATCACGTAACCACATATAAACCAGGGTCGCGAACGCACCCCACAAAATAGGCTCTAAGGATTCCATCTCTAACCTTTCTTCGTTCTTATAGTAATATATTACGCTAATTTGACTTCAATGTCAAGGTTTTTTATTTCTTTTTTTGAAGAAATAACTCTCCATCTTTGTTGAGGCCACCAGGTTTGGTAGCCCTGATTGTCAATCACAAGAATGTCTCCTAATGTTTTATCAACTTCTAACACAACACCCCAATTCATAAGCACTTGCCACTCATCGGTATTAGTTATGTAACAAGCTACCAGGTCACCCTTTTTGACTTTCATAAAGTAACTAGACTTTGCCTAGCCATTTTTCTGTTGTAGTTATCCTATGTAAAGCTTCTGCAGCGAAAATTACCAAAACAATGCAAACAAATTCAAATGTATGCTGTAGATTCATGCAACATTTCCCCCTGCTTAATTATATATCTGAAGTATAAAATATTAACAAGTATATAAATAATAGAGAAATGCTTAGATAAAAATCACCCAAATGCTTTGATATAAAATACTCAATCACTAAAAAGCCCACCAGGGTGACTGTCCTCGCCGTCTTACCCCCGCCAGCCTACCACTAACTTTGTTTTCTTTCATTCCTAAAGTTCTCCCTTAAAGGCTTTAGGGTCCAGTTGAGCGCGGTTGTAGACATTCGCGCTTGATTTAATAAAATACCTGGTGGACTCGCCCAATGAACGCACATAGCGGGCGATTAACCCCACGTTAGCGTCGTTGACCATTGGGCATAACTTAATCAACTACAACAACTCTCTCTTTTGTGCTAAAATATGGACGAGCGGCACAGGCTGCATTGGTCATCCACATGCGCTGACACTTACTTGGTCGAGGCTTTGGGGCCATCATGTCTGTTAAGATGATGTGACCATCAAAGTCTTTACCGTTTACATATTCTGTCGGTGCATCGAAATCAGTACCACCAGACATCACTCTTTCCATAGCCACGCGCTTGCCTTTCTTCCAAGTCCAGACAAGATTCTCATCGACTCGTGTGTCGAATGGAACTACAACAAATTCTGCAACTTCTGCTAATTTTCCAAGTTCAGCAAAAAACTTAGATAGCATATCGTCACTCACTGATCCGGACTGGTCAATGCTAACGGCCACTTTCGCAACTCGGTTAGACTTGCGACCGGGATGGATGTAAGCATAACGACGGTTGATACGCTTGATGGAACTTGAACGATTAGCTTTCTGGCTTGCTTTAACAAAGTAACGAAGCACTTTTTTCCAATCGACTTTTGTCTCCAGAACCTTCATGATTTTCTTGCGACAATCTTGCGGCACTGAACCCCAATTATTGCTCTTCGCGCACTCATCTCCAGCTTTCTTAATAATATCCTTCAAGCGTTCCTTCGCCATGTCTTTCACTTCTTGTGAACATTTAGCCCAGCCACTGTGATCGTCAAGAGTGTCTGGTAGACCATCTGCATCACCCTGACTTTGCTCACCATCTTCTCCCTCTTCATAGTATTCTTGCTCTTCTTTTGAAGTTTGCTTCTTTGGCAGATTAGCAAGATACCACTCTGCACTCATACCTTTCGGTAAGTCCTTAAACGGTCCTTCACCAGGTATGAGGCCACCTTCTGGAAGATTATGTAGATGTGAGTTGATAGCAAGGTCCGTTGCAATGTTCCATCGCTTAACATTTTCACCCTCTGGCATACGGTCTGTAACATGCAAGAATGTGATGTGATAGAACTCATGCTTGAGTACATCACGACGCTCGTCGTCTGTTAGTTTCTCGAAGAACTCTGGATTGTAAAGCATCTCGAACTGGGCTGTATTTGGGTTAACCAGCACTCCGGCGGTCGGGATTGCATAAGATGCTCGCTTATCGATACGACGAGATACAGCAGCGAAGAATGGCTCGTCCATAAGAAGACGAGCCGTATGAATGTTTAGATCGAAGTTAGACATCGTAGTCTCCCTTATTGCTCACCAGCCAAGATTTTAACCAAGTAGTCAGACACTGACTCACCATCAACCTCTGCTTGATGCAACTTGATTGTGTTATTGATGTCACCGTTACCGAGAACAGACCACAACTTCATAGCCACTTCTGAAGGTAATGTAATGAAGTAACGCGCAAGATTATTCATCTTGTCCTGTTCAAGTTCTGCTTTGAAGCAATCCGACGCCTCGAACTTGTCAATCAATGCTGTATGGTCATTGATACCAAAGTCAGCTACCTTGTGCAAGTTCCCGTGGTCAAGGATATCTTCAATAGTTACCTGCCGATCATAATTCTGAACAAAGTCATTGAATGCGACGGCAGCTTCGAAGCCAACAAAAGCAGACGTGAGACTGTACAGCGTTGGACTGGCGTCTTCAAGCAAGTCTGCTTTCTGTAGGCACTCATCCAGGCGTTCCCACGAACGTCGAGAAGGGTATACCTTATTAGGCTCGAAGTCGTCAGAATGCTCAAGATGAGCGCGATTAGTATTGATGAAGTTCCAAGTAACCTCAGATACACCAGAGTCTTTAGCCCAGGACAGCCAGTCTTCAACACTAGGCTCAATGTCAAATACAGTCCAGCGGTCTAGTTCGGCTGGGTCCATCTCACCGACCTGGTATTGTGCGCCATGTTCACCACCGTTAACGGCTGCAAAGACAAGTGTGTCTTCATGGAGGCAATTACCGTTAAGCTTACGTGAGTCAGTCAACTCGAAAATACCTTGACGAACTTCCATTGTTGCACGGTCGACCTCATCGAGGAAAAGAACAACAGGACTATCGCAGGCTGCCTTGAACCAGTCTGGTGGATTGAAACGTGTCGAGTTACCCTTGATAGAAGGCAGACCAACCAGGTCACCCTCAGTCATCTGAGATGCGCGACGTTCAACGACCGGTAGTCCAATCTTGTCAGCGAACTGATAGACAACAGTAGACTTACCAATGCCATGACGGCCCCGTAACAAGACTGGCTTGCGGACGTTGGTAACGTGGTGAACGATGTTTGAGAATGTTGCGAAGTCAACTGCCATGATAAATCTCCTTAGTTGTTAGCAGTTATTGGTTACTCTCTCACTGTATATAAATAGTATAGCACGGGTGGGTATTGAGGTCAAGAACTTTTTTTATGAAAGTTCTACAATTTTTTTGAAAGCTTCTGTCTCCACCTGCTTAATTCCACAAGTAGATAATTTTATAGCCAGCACTAAGTCACAATTTGGGTGTGTAGCGAATCTTAGGAGTGATCGCTTCTTGGCGTATTCATTCCAAGCTTCACATACAACTTTCTTTGGGTCGAAATGTTCATTGTAGGCCATATGTAATACTTCTGTTGGGCAGTATTTAGCACCGGAACCATACCAAGAATAACCTCCGATAAAAGTGGATATACCCGCGTAATATGACTTAGACCAGATTTGTGGATAACCCTTGTATAACTCAACATATTTTTCCGGCTCGTCAATGTATTGGCCAGCTTGAATCATTCTGGCTTTCAGCATATATCCACGAGGGTGCTGATCCCATAAGTAATCTCTAACAGTCTCATCAAGACCCTCATTTGAAGCTAACCACTCACGGGCAACTTTGTATCCGGTTTCGGCGATGGCCATTTGTAAATCTGCTGCAATAAATCTGTTTTTTGCGAGTCCATTGAGTTCTTCATTGGTCATACTAAGTACGAAATCAGTAAGTGGTCTTGACATTTATATAACTTTCAATTTGCTCTACAATGTTTTCAGCTACCTCAAAAAGATCATCCTTTGTGTAGCCCCAAGTTGGTATAGTAAGCTTTTCTATTCTTAACATTTCTTTGTTTATAATATCATAAACTTGATCTTTTGTCAAGAATATTGTTGCTGTTTTTTTAGTTGGTGGGTGTTCTGGGTGTAGTTCGTATGGATCTACCATTTTCTTCCTTCTCTTTCTCAACGTGTTCAAGCCACTTTGCTCGAACCCATCTATCATCACCGTTAACGAATCGAACGCGACAGTGGTATTCATCTAAGTGCCAAACCCATTCATCAGGATTTATCATGTGGTTGTTTATCAAACGTTTGTTGACAACAAGACCTGGGATTTGGTCATCTTCTTTAAGGCGTGGACAATAAACTAAATCACCTACATCAAATTTTTGTCTCATATTTATATCATAGTACAATTTATAGAAAAAGTCAAGTTTTTTATTTTAAAAACTTTAACTCTTCTCTCCAGTGATGCGAAGGTTGCATCTCTGGACCCCACAAAACTCTGTAGTCAGACATGCAAAGACCAACCTCACTTGCTTCCACGACCAGACCGTAATTGTGTCGAGATAGATGCACATTATACTTTCTCTTCTTTCCATAAGAAGACAGCTCTACCAAATCACCGACCTTCATTAGTAATCTTCCTTAGATGTTTCTTCTGAACATTTCCACTAATACGTCCAGTCTTTTGCCACAATACTCTATATTCTGGTTCATCGTACCTGTGAATCAAAAAGTCAATGCTAAAACCGAGGATAACGCCTGTACCTTTTGGTCCTCCGACGTTCGGAATACCACACACTAGGTCACCTTTTTTCACTAACTAACTCCAAATATTTTTTGACAACCCAATATCTTTTGGATAAATTATCAAAGAATTGGACCTTGTATAAACCATTGTAGTTTATCTCAAGAATAATTCCAACACCTTTTTTATCTTTTAACTTTACTAGATCGCCTGGTTTCATAATTAAATGCGCCCCCGGCACGACTCGAACGTGCGACCCACGGTTTAGAAGACCGTTGCTCTATCCAACTGAGCTACGGAGGCATTGTTATAAATTCATATTACACTGTTTTCATGGTTTTGTCAAGAAGAAATTTTTATTTTTTGGAGCATCCAGCGTGGAAAATCTTGAACTCTTGTTTGTTCTCCCCACGAAATATATACTCTAAACCAGTCATCATCTAATTGTGAAAAAACTACACCTTTTGTTTGTTTTGGCAGTGGTCTTTCTTGCCTCATTGAGACAATATAAACTAGATCTCCTACCTTTACCATCCCTGTAAATCCTCGAATATATCGATATCCCCAAACATCGTGGTCTGTTCGTATTCATCTTCTTGATTTTTGTTCTTTTTTCTCTCTTCTCTTTTACGAGTTCGCTCTTCTTCAAACTCTTTAATTTGTGAGTCGTGAAATTCAATAGCACATTGAGTCTGAACTACCATTTGTGATGAGTCTCCGCCGAAATAAACCCTCATCTTGTCCCCGTTGCTTAAATTAACTACAGGGTCAGACTCACTAATCTTAGGTAATGATACAAACTCAAGGGCTGTGAGCGGTTTGCTGGCCCCGCGGAAGCCCGTATAGTCACCGCGAGCAAGAAACCTACCACTCAAATTGGTCTTGACAATCTCTCGTTCGCCGCGGAGCAAAAAAGATATGTGCTTAATCTTAAATTTCACTTTCGTTTCCTTTTCAAGTCAGACTCATGAGCATAAACTGGCGAAGTCTCACCAGTAAATAGTAACTTATAAATCCTAGAGCCTTTTGCGGCGCGTGTGACGGGCTTCGCGTCTACCTCAAGGATAAAGCCTACCTTGTTTGCCATTAGTCTCCTGGCACTCTTGTTTGGGTAGGCATCTGGTGGCACATTAGCAATATCAATATAGTTGTTTGAACGAACTTGCACACAGTCAGCTACTTTAAATTTTAAAGGCTCTTTGTAACAATTAAGAACCTTCAAAGCATACTTGTTCTCGCAAAACACTTTCCACTGGTGTTTCGTGAGGACAAAATTCTTAGGGTCAGATAGTACAGTTCCAACTATCGCGTGATAATACTGAGTATTCTCATAGTAACGTGCCACTTTTCTAGCGGTATCTCTGTGTTCATCTGAGAACTCTTTTATCCATCTATCGTGTTCGGCTAGAGTGTCTGCGTCGTACTTGTCTTGAATGATTTTTAAGTACCATAATTGCCGCTCTGTAAGTTCTTTAGCGTTCTCAAGTCTAGACATAAGACTTTCAATAAATTCTGCCTCCCTGTATGTTGCGAGCGGTTCAATCTGTTTGGAAAATTTCTTTATCTGATTAAGATTCATCTCTAAATTCTTTCAAAGTTTTAATGTTACTTGATACAACATAGTGTGCTTTTGCTTCTTTTTGAAAGTAGACCTTATAGATATTGTCTGAGCCTTCAAATATACTTGAATCAAACTCTTCGATTATAACACCGTGGGCATAGTTGTTTTTCATATCCACCACTAAATCACCGACTTTCATT
>MDSZ01029642.1_pt1 | contig 10187 bp, 13 predicted proteins | sample 811201 | NCBI WGS metagenome assembly MDSZ01 (sample SAMN05326647, study PRJNA326480) | marine metagenome | isolation source: seawater | place: Indian Ocean: North | collected 2010 | reverse complement strand
TAATTTTGATTCTGCATTTACTGCGATGAGTGCTAGAGAAAAGAAGTGGTTTGTAAGATACTTATTGAGAAAGCCACGCAATGGTATTAATAATAAGATACCGTTGAAACTCTTAGCAAAGTTTTATAGTAAGGGTATTAGAGAGATTGAAAAGTTTAGAATGTTTAATAGCGTAGTAGATATTACTCAAGCATTAGAACTAGGAGAAGACCCAGAATGTAATTTAGAACATGGGGTCTTTGTATCCCCTATGCTTGCTAAAGCCCGAAAGGGTGCGGAGAAACCCGCAGAATATATTATTGATGTTAAGTATGATGGCAACCGTTATCAAATTCATAAGCATGGTAACAACGTTATCATATTTAATAGAAAGGGTAAGATTGTTACAGACCAATTCCCAGATGTTAAGGACATAGTTTCTGAGTTTGAAGGAAACATGATATTGGACACAGAAATATATCCTATCAAAACAGACGGTTCTCCTGCCGAACACAAGTTAATGGCAAAGAGAGTGCATAAGAAAGATAAAGCAAAAGCAGTAGAACAATGTCCTGTGCAACTAGCAGTATTTGATATTCTTTCTTATAATGGTGAAACGTTCTTAGAAGAGAAGTTTTCTGATAGAAGACTTTTACTTGAAGATAAGATACCAGAAGATTATCATGCGACTACGCTACCCGCAAACATTAAGGCGGCGTATAATCTCGCTATTGATTGGGGGTATGAAGGCATTATGATTAAGGATGCTACTATGTCATACCAAGCAGGTAAGAGAAGCAAAGGGTGGTTAAAGTATAAGCCACCGCTAATCGAACTAGATGTAGTCATTACATCTGCTGAGTATGGTGAAGGTAAAAGAAGTAGTGTGTATGGTACATATGGTATTTCTGTAAAGGATGGTTCAGATTATGTATCTGTTGGTAAGGTTGGAACAGGGTTTTCTGATTGGGATTTAGATTACCTTACTACTGAGTTAAGAAAGAATGTTGATTACTTTGAAGGAGATACTTATTATTTCCTTCCAAGAGTCGTATTAACAGTAAGAAGCGATTTAGTTTCAATGGATGCTAAAGGCAACCTCGGACTTCGGTTCCCAAGATGCGTAGCCATCAGACATGATAAGTTTGCTTCTGATGCTGATACGCTGACAAGACTACAGGAGATGGCATAAAATGATAGCCGAAGGTGATATAACGCTAATAGACAATTTGCCCTATAATTGTATAAAAATCGAAGGAGGAACGGCGTTTTTGAAGATGGTTGGTGAAGAGAAGCGGGGTCGTTTCCGAAAGATGGATGCAAAAATGGTTCCCTATCTGGACGAGAATAAAAACTTAATCGTTCCAAAGGCAAAACCATTCTCAAGAAGACGAATGCTTCGATTTGATTACATGAAGGTCATTAAGGAGAATGTCAATATGGGTGTATCCCATGACTTGCCTTATTGGATTGCTGAATGGTTAGAGAACCTTGTTATCCAATTGGCTGATAAGGCAGAACAAAACGCCATTGATAGTAAATCAAGAACAATCAATGCGGGACATTGGTATTGGTTTGAAGTGGGGCCAACAGAAGGATTAGGTCATTGGCCTCAACAAGTTGAGTATGCTAAAGACTACAAGGAATATTTGCGTGATGAACAAAACAAACCAAAAGAAGAAGAGTGATAGAATGTTTAGTAAAGGACAGTTAGAAGGAATATTGTTATCCTTGACTAAGCCTGAAGTGCATATGTCAAGGTCTAATGATACCTCTATTGGATATAGAGTTAGAGTTAGAATAAACTTTAGAGCGAGTGAATCTTTTCTGCTTGCTTTAGGAGATACCTTTAATAAAAGAGGTATTAAATATACATTTAAAGAAAAGGAACATAGAAGCAGACCGCGACCAATATTAACCGTTGGTGGTTTAGTGAACATTTGGAAACTATGTCAATTAGTTCCAGATGATTTACCAGATTCAAAAAATATGTGGTCTGATTTCAAAGAGATTATTAGATTGATAGACAATGGTGAACATCTAACGTTAGAAGGATTTGAAAAGATTCTTGAACTAAAGGGTGAAATCTAATGTTTAGTCAACAAGATGTTACCAAGTTGGTTATGTTTTCAGAAGAAACGCTTAGGCGTGGTTGTAGAGATTGTAAACATGAACATCTTGTATTTACGGCAGGAATAAGTGTAGAACCTAAAACAAGGGTTTACTTCTTAGATATTGACTGTCCTAGATGTGGAGCATCTTACAAAGAAATTATGAACATGGAAGAGATTGAATGATTGGTATAGAAATAAAAAGACCGATAATAATTGTAGGCAAAGAAGGAACTAACAAAGTCGAAAAGGCTATGGAATTCCTAAGCAATGACCCTATAATTAAATATGCAAATGAATATGATATTACTGAGAATAACAGTATTCCTATTGATAGAGGCATCTTGATTAAGGACGTAACTTACAAACCTCAGACTGATTTAATTATTGATACAATGGATAATTATAGAGGACAGGTTGTAATCACATCACTTAATCAAAAAGATGTTCCTAAGAAACTCTTTAACAAATGTAAGTTAAAGAGAGCAACAAAGAATGTAATACGAGAAGAGTTAAGTCGTATTGCACCAAATTCAGATGACCCCGGAATTGATAGTCAAAATATCTTTTCCTTACTTAACTTCTATCTAAGAGAAAAGGATAGAGAAAAGGTAGTCGCTGAATTAAAATGGAGTAAGCCGTTTGATGAGCAGTTTATCTCTTGGTTAGCAAATAATATAAGTCCACATAAGTTGTCTTATATTGATGCTAAGGTTAAGAGAAGATGGTCACAAGATTACTTTTATGAATTACTAGGATATGCTCATACCGGAGAAGCAATAGGTAAAGCAAAGTTTCCTAGTAAAAAATCTAAAAATCATAAAGGCCCAATATGTAGAAAGTTAAAACTCAAGACTAGTCAGTTCTATTTACTAGAACAACTTGTCAAGGACAAAGACTTTGCACAGTATGCTTCTAAACAACTAAACAATATTGAAAGAAGAGTGCTTAGACTACCGGAGCCTAAAAAGAGAAAGAAAATATTAACTCAAAAAATAGTCACATTGGGTGATTTTTAATGGCAGGAAAAAATAAACATTATTTTAGAAGAAAAGCAGCAAAAGAATTTGGTATAAAAAATAAGGGAGAACCCTTTCATATATCAGAAATTTTGTTATTCCTTAATGAATATAAAAGCCAAAGAGGTAGACCTCATTTGAGAACACAAACAACTGGTCAACAAATAGGAAATATTCTTAAGGGAATGAAAGAGTTTCATTGTATATCTCCCGCGACTTGGGAATATATAGGAGATGAAGAAGAATGACAATTTGGTATGTCCCTAAGAAACAAAAAGAATTTAACTCTTGTTTAGTATGTAAGAAACAAGACAAACCAATTTTTGGTAACCCTACCTTAATTGAATTAAGACAGGGATTTGTATGTAAAGGATGTTTAGAACATTGGGTAGATGATTATATATTCATGTTACATCCTTGGGACACAAGTGAATGGAGTGAAGAAGAATGAGAGATGAAAGACATACGTTTATAGTAGAACAATTAAAGATAATGATGCAAGACATGGAAGATTCGTATCAGAGAAAAGAAATGATTCGTGAAGATATTAAACGACAACACGATGAACTATCAAGAATGGTAAGTTCTTTACCAGAAGATTTCATAGGACTTGATTGGATGATAAAAAATATAAAAGAACAAGAGCGTTTGATTGTAGAAATGGAACAAGCCTCAAAGTCTAGTAGAAGATATATTGACCAATGCATCAAATCTAGCGAATCAATTACATATGCTATTGATTTACACGCTCAAGGCGTTTTAAGCGATGAAGAAGTGCAAGATGTAATTCAGATGGAAGCAGAAATAATTGAGGCTTATAATTTAGAATATCAAGGAGAACAATAATATGTTATGGACAGAAAAATATAGACCTAAACATTTAGATGAAATCATAGGACAAGATAAGTTTGTTGATGATGCTTTATCTTGGGAAGATGGTATGCCAAATGTATTGCTTTATGGTGTAGCAGGTATAGGTAAAACCGCCGCAGCAGGAGCATTAGCAAATCATATATTAGATGGTAATAAAGATGGAAATTTCTTTGAAATAAACGCTTCTGATGATAGACGTTTAGAAGTGGTTAGAACCACGATTAAAGAAATTGCTACTGCAATGAAGGTGGGTGATGTACCCCATAAGATTGTTTTGTTAGATGAAATGGATGGTATGACACCGGATGCCCAAAACGCATTGAAACGTATTATGGAAAGATATAGTCATAATATTAGATTTATTGTTACTTGTAATAATAGACACAAAATCATTACACCATTACAATCAAGATGTGCAAACTATCTATTTGAAAAGGTTAGTAATGAAGACATAAAGATTGTATTGGAAAAGATACTGCGTAAAGAAGGCATAACTTCGGTCAGTCAAGATGATTTAGAAATGTTTATATCTGCCATCGGGGGTGACTTGCGTAGAGCAATCACGGAGTTACAGGCTTCGGTTGCCAGCAATACGCCTTTAACAATACAAATAACAAGAATGATGGAACCTTATGATGATTTATTGAACCTCATTCTTGAAAAGAAATACGAATTAGCCTTATCAAAAACAACAGAACTGTTAGCATTATCGGTAGATATGAAAACCATTTGTATACATTTACATGATAGCATAACTATGGGTAGAGGAAAAGATTTAGGGCCATTAGTAAAATTCAAACTATTAAGAATAGTAGGCGAAACAGAATGGAGAAGTAATAATATGACACCCAAACTATTAGCCGGATGGATGATAGGACAGATGATATAATGGATGGACTAATTGTAGTATTTTTGCTAATCATGTTATGGAGAACGCTGTTCGGGAGTAAGCAGTTTTGACTGAATCAGAAATGTTTGCTGTAGGAACATTATTAACAATCGTATATGGATGGGCGACATTTCGATTTTTATATGAAATGAGCAAAGGAAGATAAAATGCCAAGAAAGATTTTAGATTTAAATGAAGATGGTAAAGTGGATATGGGAGATATAAAACACCTTTTATTAAGATATGAAATAATCCTCGCAGGAGGGTTGTTATTAATTATATTACCCATATTAAATGCAATGGATTTGATTACAGTTAGTAGTGATACTTTCTGGATACTAGCAGGAGTGGTAATTACTGCTGAAGCAATATTAGAAATATATCATGAGAAACGAAAAATGAAACAATTGCAATTTATAAGTGAGGATGAAGAAAGATGAGACAGACAAGTTTAACAGAATTTGGAATGATTATAGAAATTAGACAAGCGAAGATAACGGAGTTTGTTGAATGACATGGGAAGAGTATTTCTTAATAAAAAAGAAATACTTAAAAAGAAGAAACTATTGGAAGTGAAACAATGGATGAAAATATAAGAAAGGAAATTGCTAAGGCTGCTGAAGTCTTAGAAATGGAAGTATCAGAAGTCGAGGCAAAGTGGCTCGATATTTGTGATAAAAATAATATAACTGCTGACGAAAGTAAGTTAGGACTAAGCCTATTTAGACAATGGTTTAGTGGAATGAATGCTCTTAAGGAGCAAGATGTAGAAACAACAACAGGTGGAGGCGGAAACGACTTCATTAAAGAAGCCTATGGTTTCTTTATCTCTGCTGAAGCAGCAAGAGATATGGGTAAGTGGCAAAATGACCGTGTAAAGGGTGAATATGATGCTGCTCCACAGGCTACCTATGAGGCAGGAAAGGTTGCAATTGCAACTCAAACGCAAAATGGGTTTGAAGTAAAAAGAATGGACGCAGAAGAAGGAGAAAAGACAGGTCTTCTAAATGAATTGCCGGAGAATAATTTTGGTGTTGATTTAGATACTTGGATTATCCCTCTACATGACCGCCATACTTGGGCTAATGGTGACAAGAACCCAAGTTATGGAAAGCCGTTGCCTCATGCACAATGGATGATGGCAGGAGTCTTTGTAGGAGAAGTTGACGGTGAAACCGGAACATACTTCTTTTCTTACAAGGGAGAGGCTTGTAAGGAGTTTACTCCTGAAACCTTTAAGTTAGTAACTGTTCCTTGTATCAAGGATAGAAACTATGGAAACCGAATTTATGGTTTCAAGCGCGGAACGCTAGAGGGTCTAAAGTATGAAGAGGATGAGACAAAACTACCTTCAATTACTGACCTACAGAATTATGTGATGGAACACGCATCAGATAATTATAGTGCGTTGTTGAATCTAAACAGATACCACACACAGATGCAATCTTCTGGAAAGAGAAGCCCAGAAAGATTTGTAATTACTGATGGGTCTGTATCTAGTATCAACATGACACCGAATTCATTTGGAACACGCCGAATGACTGTAACTGATATTAATGCTGACTTCGATTATGAAGGCGGTTCTTGGGCCGGAACAACTTGTTGGGTTCCTGAACATTTGAGCATTGATTTCGGTATCGGTTCTAGCGTGGTTGTTGTGGGTAGAACTTCACAACGCAAGAATGATGACGGTTCTTGGGGAGATGTATCGCTTAACGTTAGCGGTATTCTTTGCACCGAGAATCGTGGAGTGGCAGTTGAACCATTTGAGGCAGAAGAAGAAGACCTCGATTGGTTCTAGACTCCAAAAGGGGGGTTTTAGGCGATTAGTGTGGCCTGTTTTTTCCCCTGTTTTTGTGCTAGTAGGAGCATCCTTTTGGAGAACCTACCAAGCGGGGTGAGAAGCCCCCAAAAGAGGAATTAAAATGTTTAAAATAGAAGATGGAGTTATTCATGGTATTAGTTATGCAGTTAAATTAGAGACTGTAGAATTTTTAACATGGAGAATGAATGAAGATACTTTTATGTATTGGCTTAAGTTTCATCTGCCTTCTGGTAAGGAAATTAGAATCCAAGTAGAAGAAGAAAACTTAAGAGACATAATAGATGAATGGGGCAATGGAAATATAAATCTAGATTTGGTGAATGAAAATGGATTGGACGAGTGAAAAGAAAGGTAGTGCAGTAACTGAAAAGAATTTAGAAACTGCTGATAAGATAAAGGATGAAATTGATAAAATCAATTTCGGTAAGGAACAAGAAGAATGGAATAAGCAATATGCTAAGGCTTTCTTGAAAAAGAGAAATCAAAAGAGCAGAATTTGCTGTGGTCTTTGGGGCGACCCAAAGAGAGGAAAGACAGGCGTAGCCCTAGATTTCCCTGATAGACCAATCTTTGTATTAGATTGGGATAGAGGCGTAGAATCTATTTGGCGCGAGCATCACGATGCAGATGAAAGAATAAAGATATATTGTCCTATTGTTAAAAACAAGGATAACATTATTGATATTAATAAGTCTGAAAAGAACTCGCTAATGTTTATTAACATGGCGAGAGATTTTATGCAAGAAAACCCAGAAGAAAAGCCTGTGTTTGTATTTGATGGTGTTGACACGTTTCACGATGCAGCACTATTGAAGGTGAACCCAAACCCATTAGTTGTGACCCAACTAATGCCGTGGCAATATGGTGAAAGAAATAAAACCTTTAACTTTATGTTAGAGTCTGTGTATTCCTTACCCTGTGATGTAATCTATATTACTCACAAAAAGGAACGTTATCTCAACAACGCAGTTGTTGGTTATGACCCAGTTTGGAAGGATTGGGGTGGCAAATTAGAGCAAGAGATTTCTTTCTCTTCTCAAGAATCTAAAGGCGAGATTAAGTATGTTGCTAAGTTATTAGCAAGCAGAACAAATGGGAATCTGGTTGGAACGGTTTGGACAGTTAGAGAAGGTAAGCCTCCTAATACGATTTGGCATGGAATACCAGAATTGCGAGAGGGAAACATATGATAGAATTATCCGTGAATTTAAATGAATTTAAAGACGCGGTTGAGGCAATTTGGCTAAAAGGCAAATATAAGTCCTCAACCGTTTCTAAGATTGATTCAATCAATAACTTAGGAGTGGCCTTTGTTAAACAAAATAACACTCTTACACTAGCAAACGCAAGCGAAACTATTGCTGCTACTGTAACAATAAGAGCATCTGCTGAAGATGTAAAGGAAGAACAAATGTTTATCTTTGATATTGAAAAGTTAAACAAATATATGAAGGTGTTTAAGTCTGAACACCTAACAATGAGAATTGGCGATTCTCGACTAACATTAAAGAACGAGACACAATCTGCACAAATGCAAATGTCAATAGAACATAATAATCTAAGTGCTATTTTGAAGGTGCAAGGGCTAAAGATACCTAATGAGGGTATGGCTCAATTCGGTAAAACAACATTAGATGCTAAACTTTGTATGCAAGGAAAAGAACTTGCAAAGGCAATCAAGCATTGTAACATTGTTGGAACTGCTACATTTAAATTAGATTATAACGGCGAAACCTGTGTGGTTTCTTCTGGTAATTTCCATGCGACTGAGCATTTTGAATATAATTTGCCTATGGTATCACATGAGGGTGAACCTGCTACTGTTGAGTTTTCAGCACCCATAGACAAGTTTTGTCAAGATGGTGTTATGTATCTCTTTATTAAAGATGATAAGCCTGTATTATTAATAGGCACAAACAGAAAACTAGTTGTAGCACCATATATTAGAGCGTGATGTAAATGATAATAACAACATTAAACAAGACCAATGAAGTAGCACTTCGTTGGAGAGAGGATGGAGAAAGAAAAGAAGAGAAGATTTCCTTTGTAGATTTCAAACCTTATTTTTATATTGAGGACACAGAAAGAGAAAAGGCATATATTCGCATTAGAGAAAGAGGGGTAAATATTCGCCTTGAATTATTTTATGAAAGAGGGGATTGGGTTTCTCTTGAAGGTAAGAGATTAAAAAAGGTAACTTGGACTCCCCCGCTACCTGCATATACTAGAATCATAAGAAAGGAATGGGAAAAAACCTATGAGGCAGATGTTCCTTTTCATTATAGATATGTAGTAGATAACTTGGAATCAATACCAGAATATGATTTAAAAAAGTGGTATTGGGATATGGAGTGGCAACAAGGTGGAGACTTCGATGGAATGATAACTGCTCTTGTAATTTATGATAACATAGATAAAAAGATGCATAACTTTCATTGGTTTCCCCCTACTGCCGTAGGGGATTATTCTGATACTCATTGGAGATTTGAGTCTGAAAAAGAAATGCTTGTTTCTTTTCTTACCTTCATTTCTCATAAAGACCCCGACATGATGATTTCATGGTTCGGGTCAAAATTCGATTTGCCAAAACTTATCGAAAGACTTCTAGCAAATGGGTTAGACCCAAGAAACATTTCTCCTTACAACGAAGTCAAGGGAGTGTATTTTGATAACCGAGAAGGACAACTAAAGTTATCAAAAGCAGTATCTCATTACACCCCAATAGAGCAACCCATTAGAGGAAGAATTGTATTGAACTTAGATGTTGCATTTGAAAGACAATGGAACGATTCACAAAGAGGGACACTACCTTCTATGACCTTAGATTATGTAGCAGAATTGGTCTTGGGTGAAAAGAAAATGGTAAGTGAAAAATTCCCAGATAAAAATGAGTTTTTCGCTAAGGCATGGTTAGAAGAATCACAAACTTATATGGACTATGCTAAGAAAGATGTTGAGTTGCTTGTAAAGATAGATGAGAAAAACTACTTATCGGAGTCTATCCTTGCGTTGCAAAGATTACTAATAGCACCATTCGATGCGTGTTTTTATGCAAGCAATATGGGTAGTATATATTTTATGAGAAATGCTGATTGGAAAGCACCAACAGGAAAAGAGGGGCCAAAGGTTGATTATCAAGGGGCCATGATTTATGACCCATCTGTTGAAGGGACATTTGGACTACATGAAAATGTAGCGGCATTTGATTTTGCTGGTCTGTATCCTTCAATCACCATAGCACTCAACATAAGTTGGGAAACTAAAAGTGAAACAGAAACCGAATTTGGTATAAACATTTTAACTCCTAGAGATTTTAGTGAAGAGGATGAAGTAAATATGCTCTACTATAAAACAGATAAACTAGGTATGTTGCCAAAGGCGGTTTTAGAATTAAAACAACTTCGTAATGAGTATAAGAAAAATATGAAGGAGGCCAAGACAGATGATGAGTATTACAAATGGTATAATAACCAAATGGCTGTTAAAAGATT
>MDSZ01169544.1_pt1 | contig 10188 bp, 10 predicted proteins | sample 811201 | NCBI WGS metagenome assembly MDSZ01 (sample SAMN05326647, study PRJNA326480) | marine metagenome | isolation source: seawater | place: Indian Ocean: North | collected 2010 | reverse complement strand
TTGTTGAGCTTCTGCCAAGTAATCTTCTTAATAAAGTTCTCATAAAGCTATTTTGTATTTTATAGTATATAAAACTATCACTAGTTTTTTTAACATTGAATTAAATTATTATTATGGTATTAGAATCGTTGGGTCAACCAAACTATTTACAGAAGAATCCTAAAGAATTGTTCTTTTTATCTTTTTCATATACCGCAATTGCGATATTATTATCCATTTGGATATTTCCGGAATATGGCGGTCTAACCATGGTGTTTTTTTCAGTTATGGCAACAATCCCTCTGATGTTAAAGATGATACTGATGGAAGAAAAAAAGTATATGTTAAATCCATTTAATGAGCGGCATGTTGATGCCCTAAAGTTTTTTATCTACTTATTTATTGGGATGGTTTCCGCATACACATTATTCTTTGTAATGTTGCCTGAAACAATTGTTTCAAAACTATTCAATATACAACTTGAAACAATTAATCAAATAAATTCAGATATTTCTTCTTCTTTAACTGGAAAATATATGGGCGATTTATTTTCCATTATTTTAATAAATAACTTGAAAGTAATGGTATTTGCGCTGCTTTTTTCTTTTATTTACGGTTCTGGGGCAATTTTTATTTTGACTTGGAATGCGTCAGTTATATCTGTGGCAATTGGTTCTCTGATAAGAAAATTAATTTATGTTGCGGGGGCTACTGCTGGAACTGCCTCAGTAACCGGATATTTCACTGCAATAACGACTGGTTTATCTCGTTATCTTTTACACGGTATACCTGAAATTGGTGCTTATTTTGTTGCAGGTTTAGCCGGGGGATTAATATCAATTGGAACAATTAAATATCAAATGAACGATCATAATTTTAGTAAATTGATGAAGGATGTATTATTCTTAATATTTGTTGCAGTATTATTAATTGTTTTTTCTGCAATTATCGAGGTTTCAATATCTCCGCTGATCGGTTAACAGATTTTTTAAATCTAAGCTTCTCATAATAATATGAGTAATGAATATATTGATTTTACACAAAGCATTAATGTAATTAAAAAAATTAAAAATAAACTTTTGAAAAATCCAAAATTTGAATATTTATTGCTTGGATCAATAATGTTATTGGCATTTTTTATACGAACAAGAAATCTTAAATTTTTAGACGGAAAATATCTTTTGGGTCTAGATCCATATTATTATTTAAGGCAATCTACTGAAATATTATTCTATGGAAAATTACCTTATCCGGATTTAATGCGTAATGCTCCGTTTGGAATAGAAAAGGGATTTGATCTTTTTCCTTACTTTTTAGCATATTTTTCAAAATTTATGAATCTATTTGGCTTGAGTACGGTAGAGGCTCACATAATATATCCTTCGTTGTTTATGGTTTTATCTTTAATTCCGTTTTATTTTTTTATAAAGATAATTTTTGGTAAAAAAATTGCATTGCTTTCGGCATTGATTTTGAGCATATTACCTTCATATCTTTTTAGAACCGTCTCTGGTTTCTCGGATCACGAATCAATTTCCATGCTTTTTATTTTTTCTGCATTATATTTTCTTGCCAAATCGGAAAATTTTAATTCTAGTAAAAAATACGTATATACTTCATTGGCTGGGTTCTTTACTTTTTTAATGTCAATAACTTGGGGTGCATATCCGTTTTTATTTATTATTATAGGAACTTATTTCTTACTTAAATTATTTTTTAGTGAATTTGATTATAGAAATTTTTTGATATTTATCTCTGTTTTACTTATTCCTTTTACCATTATTAAGGGAATAAATTTGAGCGATTTTGGTTTATTATATTTAATATTTATTTTGGTACTTGTATTATTCAATGAAAAAATAAACTTCGAAAAACGTTTGAAGATACCTAATATAATATCTGCCATTCTTTTTGTGGGGATGCTTGGTTTAATTTTAATTTTTATTTCCGATAGTATTTCTTTAACTGGGATCATAAATAAGTTAATGAATGCTGGCGGTACCTCGAAAGTAGATTTTACAACCAGCGAGGCAATAGCAACCAAGGTAATTGGAGGAAATGGTTATTATTCTAAGTTTAAAGAATTTATATTTATTGCCGTCATCGGATTTGCACTTTTGGTTAAGGATCTATTTTCTAAAATAAATTTAACTCGAAAGGAAAGTTATATACTTTCCGGAATTTTTTCATTATCTATAACTGCAGTAATTTTAGGAAATTGGAGTTCAGAAATTGTGTTGATGCAAAATAATTATATTCAGTTCATTTTTGCCAATTTTTTATTTTTCCTGGGCTACTATACTTATATATATCAAAGACATGGAAATAAAATTAACTTCGTTGATAACGGATCTATACTTATTCTACTTTCTTATTTTCTAGTTAGTGGATTGCTTGCGCGAACGGCGGTTAGATTCTTGTTCCTGTTTAGTCCAATAATAGCCATATTATCTGCATTTGCCATCATTAAGATTTATAAAAAATTGAATTTTGAAAAAATTTATGGGTATGGTGTAATTCTTATAACTGCTATATTAATTTATAGTACACTAACTCTTGTATTTGCTCAAGCAAGTACTATGGGAAGTTCATTTCCGGGCCAATGGGAAAATTCGATGATGTATTTATCTGAACATACTGAAGAAGACTCAGTAATTGCACATTGGTGGGATTATGGATATTGGACGCAATATGCGGGAAATAGAGCCACAGTTAGCGACGGAGGTAGGGCTGGAGGCGAGTTGGGATTATATACTCTTGCCAGATACGGTATGCTCGGTTCGGATCATAAAGAAACCCTGGAATATTTTAAATCGAGAGAGGTAAATTATATTTTATATTCGGGAGAAGAAATTCCAAAATATGGTGCATTCTCCTACATTGGATCAAATATCTATGATGATAAAAAATCACAAATTGGGCTATATGCCTTAAACGAGATTAAGGAAATTAGAAATGGAAATAAACTAATTTATTCGGGTAGTTGGCGTATCGATTCTCAGTTAATTGAGGGAAATAAATTAATAAATTCCGGAAATGCTGTAATAAATCAAATTTCGTTTATCTTGGATGAAAGTGGGGACGTAGTTTCTGCACCTAAGATTAATTTAGTCTCAAATAATTTTTCAAAAGAATATACCATAAATTGTATTTATTACCAAGGATCTAAAATAAATTTTGATTCTGAATTAAACTATTGTATTACTATTATTCCGTATATTAGAAATGGTCAAACATCTGAGATCGGAGGAGTATTATTACAATCAGAAAAAGTGTATAAAACTCTTTTTTCAAAATTATATATAAATAATCAAAATATTGATAATTATAGTCTTGTGTATAGTGATGCAACCCCTCTTGCTATTTACAATGGTAGAATAATTGGTCCAATTAAAATTTGGTCTATAGACTACGCCGGTAATGAAAATAATGTTGATAGATTTACAAAAATGGATGAGTACATTAATTTATATCCGAATAATGGAATAAGGAAAATATAATAACTTATATAAACATTAAAAAAACTAAAACAAAATGAAAAAAGGCGTATTAATTACATTATACAATGAAGAAACTCGAATAGAAAAAGTTTTGAACAGTTTAAAAAATTATGAATTAATTCTTGTTAATGACGGTTCAACCGATAATACTCTTAAAAAAATAAAAAAATATAATCGTGCAAAGATAATATCTTACAGAAAAAATAGGGGCAAGGGGTATGCTTTGCAAAAGGGTATGGCTTATGCAAAGAAAAACAAATTTGATAGAATTATTTTGATGGATGGTGATGGTCAACATAATCCTGCGGAAATTAAAAAATTTGAAAAGAAATTAGATGATGGCTACGATTTTGTTATTGGATCAAGATTCATAAAGTCTGAAAGTAATGTTCCGGTAACAAGAAGAATAATTCTTTGGGGCGGGAATATTATTGAAAAATTATTAATCGGAATAAAACTCACTGATGCCCATAATGGATTTAGAGCAATGAATAAAAAATCGATAAATAAAATAAAATTGACTGAAAATCGAATGGCTTATGCATCTCAATTAATGTTTGAAATTAAAAAACATAACTTAAATTACACCGAAGTTCCCGTTAAAATAAAATATACTCAAGAAACATTAGATAAGGGAACTGGATCTTTGTTAACTGGTTTCAAAATATTATTTAGACTGGTTGGTCTAAAACTAAAGTATATAAAGGGAAATCGGTAAACTAAGTATGATATCAAAAAAGAACCTAGCATTGAGTAAAATGTTCATGTCTAGAACTGCAAGTTATTTAGCATTAGTTAATGCAGGTATGATCTTGTTTTTAGTAATGAGTAAATTAGAAGACTATGGATTTGATATTGAAATAGAAAAATATTTTTTTCCTCTGCTAATTATGGGTTTTGTAGTATTGGGAATATTTGGTTGGTTAGAAGATTATTTAGGCTTTCATAAATTAGAAAGAGAACATATCGAGGAAAGGAATCCCTATATGAAACAAATACTAGATAGATTGGAATCAATTGAAAAGAAAATTAAATAATTGTTTTATTTTAATTTGGCGATTATTACAAAATATTCTGAAAAATACTTGGATATTTTTGAAAAATATTTAATAAAATATCCTTTAATATTATTTGAATCATTATTATAATAATTATAACTAATAATTTTATATTTTTTTCTACGAAGTAACTCCGTCAGCAATTGCGGAGTAAATAAAAAAACGTGCTCTTTATATTGCGGTAAGTTTCCGAAACGTAGTAGTCCCATAATTAGGCGATTTATGCTGAATGCATTTGGAGTTGATAAAATTAGATAAGAGCCATTCTTCATGTGAGATTTGCAATTTTCCAAGAATATTCCGGGATTATCGATATGTTCAATAAAATTATCTGCAACGAGAGTATCAAATTTTTTATTTAATTTTTTAGTTTCAGCATTGCCACAAATAACATTAATATTCTTTTTTTGAAATGATTTGGCTCGTTTTTCATTCAATTCAATTCCTGTGTAATTTTTAGAAAATTTATTAAGATGATAAACAAAATTATTTTCATCTTTTGGATGGTAATCTCCTAAGCCAAACTCTAATACGTTTTTATTTAGAATATATTTATGAAGTAAATTTATTTTATTATTTTTCATACAATATATTTATCTTAAATTAAAATTTTAAAATACTATCTTTTTGAATAAACCAATTTTTTGGTGAGCGCGGGTAAAAACATTCTATATAAAACTAAAAATAGTTGGTGAGGAACTATATCTAAAAATTTAAATAAATAATAATATTTTACTGAATTTAATTTAAAATAATTTAAGGATTCAGAGATATCATTATTTGATAAAATTCCGTAAAAAGCGGTATTGAAATATATTTTGTTAAGTTGAGATAAAAGATTATTTTTTAAATAATATTTTTTAAATCGTTTAATATATTTATTATAATCTTTAAACCTTTGATTGGAATTTTTTGGATCTAATAATTTATTAGAAACGCGATCTTGACCAGTAGTATCTTTTATTGATGACGGATATTTAATACCAAAAACATGATTATTAAGATACCAAAAGTATTGAGAAAAACTTTCAAAATAAAATACAGATTCGTCATACGGATTTTTTTTGATAATTTTGGATTTAGCAAGAACATTTAGTTCCCCAAATAAGTCTTTTTTTAAAATTAAATCTCTCAGAGTATATTCTTTCGTTTTATTTATAATTCCGGATGAATAACCTTGAGTATTTAATGATGGAAATAAAGCAATACCTTTTATTTTAGTTTTATACTTAATTATATATTTGAAAAAATCTTTATGAAACAAATCATCATCATCAATAAAAGTAATGTGTGTTCCTGAAGCTTTCTTAATCCCATAGTTTACAGCGGGAATTTTTCCGCCATTATTTTTAATTCTAAAATATTTAATTCTTGGAGAATTAATATATTCGAACATTTCTTGAGTTCCGTCATTACTATTATCATCAATAATTAAAATCTCATAATTTAATTTAGATGATTGACCGAATATTGAATTGATACATCGAATAAGCTTATCTTTTCTATTGAATGTACTTATTATTATTGAAAGTTTCATATAAATTAAATATTAAATTAACTTTTAAATATATTTAATAAATAAATGAATTTATTATTAATTAATCACAAACTATTAAAATAATCTAAAATCAGAATAATATGATTAAAATAATATACTACTATTTAAAATATAAAAAATTGCTGAAAAAATCAGATAAAAAAATAAGAGTCTATCAATATAATAAAATAAATAGTATGATTAATTATGCATATAAAAATTTTGAATGTTACAGAAAACTATATGATGAAAATGGAGTTCATCCGAGTGACTTTAAAAAATTAAACGATATAAAAAAATTTCCAATAATAAATAAAAAAATATTAAAAACTGAAGTTAAAAAAATTAAAAAAGTTAAAAATAATTTTTTATGGCTAAAAAGTAGTGGATCAACTGGTGCTCCATTTTCAATACCAATAGATCGAGATGCTTTAGCTATGCGAAGGGCGACTATTTTAATATCTTACGGAGATATAGGTTTGAAATTATTAAAAAGAAAAGGTAAATTTTGGCGAGATGTAAGAGAGGGTAAAATTATAAATAAAATTAAAGAACGAGTTTTGAGAACCTATTGGTTTTCGGTATATGATACCGTTAAAAAAAATAATACTTTAACTGATAATTCTTATCGGCAGATTTTTGATTTGATTAATAATAAAAAAATCAAACAGATAGATGGATATCCCAGCGCAATATATGAATTTTGTAAGTTTCTAAATAAAAAAAATTACGCTGTGAAAATTGATCTAATAACCACTGGGGGAGAAAGATTATCGGATAATGTTCGAAAATATATTGAACAAAAATTGGATTCAAAAATTTTTGATCGGTACGGTGGTACAGAATTGTCGCTTATAGCACATCAAACAAAAGACTCAAATAATAAATATAAAATTTATAAAAACAGACTACATTGTTGGACTAATAAGTCCAACCTAATTGTGACAGATTTTACAAATACTGCAATTCCGCTTATTAATTACGATATCGGAGATCAAGTAATTATGACGAGAGATTTAAATCACATAAAAAAAATATACGGCAGAATAATCGAAAATTTTGAAATTGGAAATGGAGAAATAATAAATGGTCATTTTTTTCAAAAAATATTTAGGGATTTTGAAGAAATTGAAAACTATCAAGTCATTCAGATAAAAAATCGTGAATTTAATGTTAAGATAGTTTCAGATAAAAAAATTCCTAAACTTAAACTAAACTTAGAATCTCAATTTAAAGGAATTAAATTTAATATATTGTATTTTGATAAAATAAAAAATAAAAATAAACATATTCATTTAATTAAACTTAAGTAATTTGATTTTACCGTCATAGAAATAAGCTCTTTTAACAATTCTAAATAGGGGTTCATCCGTCATTGAATCTGAAAAAAATACTGCTGAATTTAAATCCTTGTATGTATATTTTTTTAAAATTCTATTAACTTTTTGTGCTCCCAGGCAATCTTTTGACTTTAATATTCCCGTAAATATATTTTTTTTATAATTGAATTCATTTGAAATATGATCATCTGCCATTTTAAAAAAACGTAAGTAGGATTGATATGCTCCTGATACAATTACGATTTTAAAATTTTTTAATTTGTAATTTTTAATTTCATTTATTATTTTTTTATTGAAGATCAAAGTATTAAAAAATTCTTTTGATATTTTATTAATTGTATTTTTTTTTGTTCCCTTTAGCGAGAAGAGTAATAATTTTTTTCTTATTTTAAAGGCCTTTGGTATTAATTTGAATTTGTTTAGGTAAAAAATTAATTTTTGAAAATAATTTTTATTTAATCGGTTTAACGCAAATTCACAAAATGAATCGGGCGTTTGACCTTTAACAATAGTGTCGTCAAAATCAAAAATTGCTAACTTCATTGCAATTCCTTCCTCAATGCAGATATAATTTTTTTATTTTCTTCCGTGGATCTTACTGCAATTCGTATAAATTTATTGTTAAGTCCTTTTTTATCTGAACACGATCTTAGATATATGCCGTGTTTGTATAATATTCTAAATGCAAATTCATCTGAATCGAAGTGATGTGGTAATTCGACCAAGAAAAAATTGGCCTTTGAATCATAGATGGTTAAGTTGGGTAATGATTCTAATTTTTTCTTAAAATCCTTTAATTCGTGGTAGTATTTTTTCCTTAAATTTGCATATTGATTTTTAAATTTTGGTGTTGAGTATATTTTATAAAAATATTCTGCAAATCCGTTAATATTCCATAGGAATCCCGATTCATATAATTTATTCACTTTTTCTTCAGACATTATGGAAAATCCAATTCTTATTCCGGGAAGTCCAAAATCTTTTGCCAAAGATCTTATTATTATTAGATTTTTAAATTTAGAATATTCTTTCATTAAAGAAAATTTTTCTGGATCATCCGAAGTAAAATCGATAAAGGATTCATCGATGATGATATTGTTTAAATTTTTTAAGGAAGTTAATATCTTAATTAGATCTTTTTTTTCGATAATGCTTCCATCAGGATTGTTTGGATTTATTAGAACCAATGTGTCTGCTGAACTATTTTTTGTAAAGTTAATTAAATCGTTTACATCTAATTTAAAATTATTATTTTTATCGAGTTTATAAAAAATTGTATTTTTTTCATTATTGTCATAATATGCCGAGAATGTTGGCAATATTGAGATTACTTTTTTGGAAAAATTGGATATTATTGCCTGTATTATTTCGGATGCTCCGTTTCCAATAAATAGATTTTTTGGATTCACTCCTATGGAATTACCGACTCTTACGGATAACTCCTTATTTTGAGAAGGATATTTTCCAATTAACGATATTAAATTATTTTTCATATGTTTTCTAAGATACTTTTCGAATAAATTTGTGGCATAAGGATTTGATAAATAGCAACCGTCTACTTCAATTTTTATTTCTGGAAAAAATTCTTCAATTTGATTTATCGACGGAGAGTGATTACCCGAGAGTTCTTTTAATTTTTTGAATTTTTTGAATTGTTCTTCATACGATTTCATATTATTATATATATCATTTATTTTTAATTTTATTAATTATTTTATTATATTTACTTAAGTAATTATCTAATTTATAGTCTTTAAGTATTTTATCTTTAGCATTTTTTCCAAATTTATTTTCTTTTGACATTAATTTAATTAACTCAGATTTAGTTGTGAAGGTATATCCACAATTTTTGCTGATTAATTCGGTATTTTGAGGTATGTTTGATACTATGCAGTTTAATCCCATATACATTGCTTCCAGAAGCGCATTACTCATGCCTTCTCTAGAAGACGCAAGAATAAACGCGTCCGAACTATAAAGAAAATCTTTTACATTATCTACTTTTCCTGTGAAAATAATATTTTTTGATTTATATTTTTTCTTATATTCATTCAAAAGTTCTCCGTCACCAAGCAAAAATAAATACGAATTTTTTTCATGTTTATTATATTCTTGGAAAGATTCTATAATTAGTTTATGATTCTTTTGTTCAACAAATCTTGCAACTGAAATAAATACTTTTGAATGTTTTTTAATATTAAAATTGGCCCTCATATTTTTTAAATTATTGAATTCAGTAGTATCAATTACATTACTCAAATAGATTATTTTATGCCTGGGTACTTTGATTTTTTTAAGATATTTAATAAGTGACTTTGAATTTGGTACATATAATTCAACAAAATCAGAAGTTAATTTATCAAGAAATGAATAAATCCTTGAATATGAATAATCATTTCGAACAGAGTTTATGACTGGTATTTTTAAAATTTTTCCTGCAATTCTTCCTATTAAATTTGCATGAATAAGATATGTATTAATTAAATTGGGCCTTTCTTTAGATAAAATTGTAAAAAGATTTACGATAGGTAGAATAAAATTAAATTTAGATAAATTTAGATAATAAACTTTGACTTTCTTTTTTTCTAATTTTTTCCCAATAGATTTTTGGTTTGTGAGACTAATAACAAATTGATCATGTTTTGAAAGTGGAAGTGTCTTTAGGAGGTGTTTTTCGGCTCCGCCGGTTCCTAATCCTGTGATTATATATCCTATTTTCATAAATTATACAACAAAACAAACTTTAAAAATGCATAAAAATAGCCAAAATATGG
>MDSZ01077795.1_pt1 | contig 10188 bp, 7 predicted proteins | sample 811201 | NCBI WGS metagenome assembly MDSZ01 (sample SAMN05326647, study PRJNA326480) | marine metagenome | isolation source: seawater | place: Indian Ocean: North | collected 2010 | reverse complement strand
GAAAAAAATGAAAAAAATGAAAAAGAAAAGGTTCCGATCCAAAAAAAACAAAAAATTGCTGATCAGCATTTTTTAATCTGAACAGCACGATTCTTGAAACAGCATAAAAGTCTTGGTTACAACAAAAAGTTAGGTAAAAAATTTACAAAATTTTTCATCTATTCGAGTACCATGATACCTACACATCTAATTGAAAGTAACATACAAAAAAAAAAGTTCTAATTAAAGCTCGTCGCTATACATTTTCATCTCGCTCGGTTTTATGACTTGCGCTGCGCCTGGTGGGATAACCTTAACAAACTGTTGGTCCGAGTTCCCAGCCAACATCCACGCCGTGTTGTGGATGTACGGGAAATTTTGTTGCGCTTGCGCAAATGCCCACGTCGGAAGCAAAATCGGGTGCTCCGTGTTAAACCGGTGGATACCATCGTATTCGTGCTCTTGGACCTGAATATCAATTGGTATACCTCGAACGTCTTTGCACGAAATGAACGCCAAAGAAACCATTTCGCCTTCCTTCGTCGTCAAGTCGTGCAGCATTTCTTGCACCATCTCGTAATTCACGCGCACGTCCGATCGATGGTACAACATCCACTCTTCGTCCCAATCTACTTCTCTCGGGTACACATCCGTCGTAATATAAAACATGGGTCTCTCCGCGAAAGAAGGCGCTTTTTCCATCTTTGAAAGCATGAACGGAAGGTTTTTCGTGTGCGTTTCCAAAGCTAATTTCAAAACACCGTCAAATCCCGTGGCGACGCGATCGATCGAGAACTCTTCTTTAATCCACTCCACGGCATCTTTGCTCTTTTTCTTCCACTCCGCGGTTTTTCGCTTCTTGCTAATAACACCTAGCGCTTTTGCCACGCCTTTTACGTCTGGCATCGCCCATTTCCCACCTAAAGCGGTCACGTGTTCCCATTGAGCGGGGGGCACAGAGATGCCATTTCGTGTGAAATCTTCCATAGCTCGAAACTTTGTTGTCACGACTGGCGTCCCCACGGATTGACATTCTAACACGTTCATTCCAAACCCTTCAACTTTTGATGGATGTAAGCACATGTCCGCGTGAACTTTCATCGCCGCAACTCTACCTCGTGGGTGCAAGTCGATATCGACCGTATAAATGTCCGGCGGCAAATCCATTTCTTGGACCAATCCTCGCAAATCGATGCCTTGCGGTGCCAACTCCGGTGGAGCTTGTTGTCCCTTCCCATCGTGGTCGCGCATGACTTGTGTTGACGAGAACGAGTGTACCCACAAGTGTTTCTTGATTTCCGGGTGCGTCTCGTGGAATTTCGCGAATGCTTGGATGGCGACATCCCACCCTTTCCTGTCGGCGGCTTCGTAATTCGTCCCCGAGGCGAGCACTAAAAACACATCATCTTTATCATCATCTTCACTAGTTTCTACCGCACTAAAAGACGAGGAACGTCTTTTGAACATCTTATCAAACTTATTTGCATTGAAAACAATCTCCCGGTCTGATTTATTCTTGTTCTCTTTCAATTTACGTTCATTCTTCAACCAATTCTCCGCGTCGGTTTCCAGAACGTTTGCGTCTATAAAATGTGGAATATACGTCACGTCCGATCGCACGTCCGAAATGACTTTCGACGTCGACGGCGATAACCCAACCACGTATGTATATGATTTAAGCAATGCTCTGTTTGATCCTCTGACCGTGTTGTAATGAAACGGCACCCAGGCGATGACCGGAACTTTAAAATCGTACGAATCGTGGTACACGACATTGATGTCGCCTAAAACGATAAACGCATCGATTGCATATAACTTGGACGCGTCGTTTAGTTCGGACATAGACACCGCGGCACCGTTCACTCGAGCAATCGTGCTTGTCAATTTCGTCCTAGGTGGCAACCCGAGAAACTGTAAATGGGAAGTGTCCCAGTCGTGCGGCATTTTCGGTACCTGAGGTGGTGCCAAATTGGAGATTTGTCTCCCCGTATACACCCCCGGCGGAATATCGTGCACGTTATTCCCTCGCATCATCCAATACGTCTTGAAATTAAACTTTTTGTTCAAACTTTTCATCAACTGATCGCCTTGCATTTGATAAGGACCGTACATCCAGGGGAATCCCGCACACACGAAGGCGATATTTTCCAACTTTCCCGATCTGTCTTCGTTTTTCCGTCCTTTATATGGGGCGTTTTTTTTCCCGGACGTGTGCCATTGCGCGTGCGTTTTTGAGAGGAAAATATCAGAGATACATAACGCGAATACTAGAAGAATGTGGCGCGCGTTTGGCCCCGCCACGCTCTTCTTTCCAGAGATCATTGCATCGATTGGTTGATTGATTGTGTGTCAAATTTACGCGGCGAGTCAGAAAACACACGCAAAAAGAGAAAATCAAAAAATGAGAAAACGAACGACGTAACTTGTGTGTAATTATTATTGGGTAGTTATTATTATGGCCCCGCCCCCACTTTTGAAATGGAATATAATAAGAAATGAAAGAGAAAGAGGAGGAGGAGGAAGATGAGGATGACACCACGAATACGACGAAGAAAGAATCAATAGTAGTAGCAGCAAACGTGTCATCTGCGACGGACGAGGTCGGAGGCAGATGGAGCCGACTGTTCAACTTTAACAATGCTTCTTCGTCATCGAATTGTACACCATCAACAACAACAACAACAACAACAATAAAAGAACAAGAAGAAGAAGAAGAAGAAGAAGAAGAAGAAGAAAAAGAATCCAATACGAGTGGGTTCCAAACGCCTTCCCCGACCTCGAATCGATTCGTTGGCGCCGAAACGACGAGTTCAAAGAAGAAGAAGAGAGAAAAAAATACGAATTATGTTTCGCAACACATGACTTGGTTTAATCCAGAAGCGAAAACCGCAGAGAAACGGTCGTGGTTACAATCTAACAGAAAACTGAACAAGAATAACATCGGAAAAGTAGTTGAAGGAGTAGACGAAGACGAAGATGACTGCTCGCCTTCGACTTCTTCTGGAAATGAGAAGTCTCAAAAAAGAAAGAGGATTACGTTCGAGAAGTTTCTCGTAGTTGGTTTACATCCAGACCGGAGCGATTTTACCGCGGTGGCGGAAACGTCGAAAGAGTTTCGCGAAGCTAATTATCATCAACATCATCAACAAGATAATCCAAATAATAATAATAATAATAATAATAATAATAATAATAATAATAACATCGACGATGACACTAGTAATAGCAGAAGAAACGCGTCCAAAGACGTGCGGGTATCGCAACCGAAACACACCCCACCGCATCGAGGAACGGTTGGAGAAACGTACTCGGCGGACGTTTTGTTTTCATATCCACCTCCTCCCTCTGAAAAAGAGAGAGACGACGACAACGACGACGAAGTGCAGCGTAACAAGGAATCGTTGGATATTGAATCGATCGCACATTTTTGTTTTCCGAATGGCGTGGAACCAAAATTGGTGGAGAAAACGCCATCGATGTCCAAAATTTTAGAGGTGGCGTACGGCAACGCGCAGAAAACGCACGACACGTCGAGTTTTGTCTTTAGATTGACCGGAGGCGAAAGCGGAGAGGAGCCATTATATGGTGTCTGTTTATACGCGAACGAGTTTGTGAGTCAAATGCCTGTGATCGCGTCTTCTTCGTCGTCTACGCTTTCACCAGACTCCTCGTTTTCGGAAGAGAATATACCTAGGGGCGATGAAGGGGAAGAGGCAAATTTGAGAAAGTACCTCGTCGCGGCGCCGAGATGTTATTGTTTCATCACGAAAACGCCGTTTTTCAAAACAATCTTCGAGGTTTTGAGAGCAGTAGTCACTTCAGAAAAGCTCGAGAGGTTACGTCGAGACGAGAGGCGACTGATGAAAGATTTGGAACTGGCTTTTGCGCGTTCTGGTATTACCCCAACTAAACCGCCTCCACCACCAAAACCACTTCCAAAGACGAGTGTCGAAGGCGGAGATAATGAAAAACTTCCGCGCGATCTCAATTTTAGCGAGGAAGCACAGAAACCTCCATCAGAGATAGATAATGATGGCATCACGACCACGCGACTAGCTATCAATATAGACAAACAACTTGCGCGGAAGAACGACGATTCGTTGCGGATACTCGAGTCGTTTTACGCCGAGTCAATTCCGAAACTTGGCGACGCGACTCGCGTTTTTACTGGTCCTATGCTAATGAACCAAATGGACAATGATTTGGATTCTGGTAAAACAAAAAGTATTCTGGACGCGCCTATTCCGTTTCCTCGACCCGCGAGTACTACCGATGATCCGTGCTTTGAAAAGAAATGCATACACGATTCTATGAGGAAAATTTCATACACGTTTGACGAGGAAGCCGCGCACATCGAACCGTGGGCAATTGCCGCTTTGTGTCGATCGCTGAGCATTGAAAACATCATGGCATTCATGGCTTGCGCGCTGTTAGAGAAACAAGTTATCGTGTTTTCCCCGAATCTAGGTCAACTATCTGGCGTAGTTTTATCTTTGTTAGCGATGTTACGTCCGTTACGTCCGAGAGGATTGTTTTTACCGATTTTGCCGAATTCTATGATTGATTTTCTCGAGGCTCCTGTGCCCTTTATCGTAGGTATTCAGCACAAAACCAACGACATTCGACATCGGACGCAGCACATCACGCGATTGAATGCGTATAAAGACGAGATTAAAATTATGGGCGGCATAGTGGCGACGGTGCCGGACTGGCAAGGGCTGCGAGAGAAATTGAGACCAATACACGCCTCCATACAACTGGCTGCCGAAACGCAGGTGTTCTCATCGGTTTTAGAACCATCGGAGAAGTCTTCCAAGCTGTGTGCAGCATTCGGTGAATGTTTTAGAAATCATATGCGCGACGCGTTACTGGGTCGCATCCGGAGCTATTCTATCGCCGAAGTTGGAAAAGATGGACAGAAAGTGGCGGTGTTGTTGAAAGATGAACTCATCGATTCGTACGTTGGGCGCGATCGCTCGTTCATGAAAAACTTTTGTGAGACTCAGTTGTTCACCGCCTTTACTGACGAATTATTCGATAATTAATGTAGAACGTACCACTGTAGGTATGATTGGAATTGCAGTTTTACATAGATTACATTCACGCGCTTCGACTACTTAGTACTAGTACGTAAGAATAAAATAAATATTTTCTTCATTTTTTAGCAAACAATCCCTGAAAAACGTACACGCCCGCGATGGCCAGTGAAACTGAAATAGCACCTACGTAGTTATAAATTTGAGAAATACCTCCAGTCGCGCTAGCTTCGTTCAAAACTTGTATTTGTTCCGGTGTTGCGATTTCATTAATCTTCCCGAAGCCCCATATAGTCATAAAGTCAATGAGAAAAATCGATGCGGCAATGGATAAATTCAGCTTCTTAAAAGTTCCTCCTCCAAGTCTATTTCTTTTACTCGCGTCTAACAAAACAAATTGCGCCGGCGCTAAAGCGAAAACCGCGCCTAGTCCGAACAGTCTTCTGATGAATTCGGCACTTGCGTATGGTTCATTAATGGCACTCAACGGCGATGTGGGCGAGAACGCAAACGCGCCGCCGACGATTAACGTGGTAAAGAAACTGAGCTTATAGTATCGGGATAAATACGATGCATCTTTATTGGAGAAATCTTTCAAATCGTCCCAATCTTTTGCGAATAAATCTGAAACTCCGGCAAATCCACCCCCGTGTGTATTGATTGCACTTATCGATGCATACAAACACGGTAAAGACAATCCGGTGAACGTTGCGATGGCCAACGCGTTTGGTCGAGGTGCTTCGCCTACGGCTTGAGACAACACTAAAGCGCCTATGACAGACGTCAACACTAAGACGTTCCCAATCGCTAATCGTTGATACGTTTGGGATTTCAAGCTGTTGTTTTCTGCGGCGTCTGCCAGCACGTAGCACGAACATAAAGTAATCAACGAAAACGCGTCCGAACCGAATAGGTTCGACCAGTGCGTCAAAGTTTCGACAGACGTAAAATCAGGAAATTGTTCGGCATCTTGGAAATCTAAAAACGTCGTCAGGGTCTCCGGCGTGTTGAATAAATTCGTCAGCGTAATCGGCAACAACGCGAGACCAGATGCCCGGAACGTATTCGTCTCGTTACCGTTTCCATCGCCCGATGATGAAGCGGAAGAAGTTTCCGATGACGAGGATGCCATAATAGTACTAATCATTTTTTTCCCGGGAGATGACGACGACGACAATGAGGACGAAGAAGACGCTCGAGTGTTCGTCGATTTCCTCGTCGCGAGTCCCGGAGATGATAGCGATGTCACTGTTGCTCTCATCGCTGATGTTTCAAAAGTAAGTCGCGCGGTCAATTTTTTATGGAAATATCTAAAAACGTGTAATCATAATGAATGATTCAATGAGTGAACATATATACATATATACGTATCCATACGTGTACGTACAGCTCAGTTTCGTTTTTTTTTGCAAGAGGGAAAATTGAAAAAAAAAACAAAAAACGAATTTGCGTGAAACACAAAACGTTAAAAAAAAAGAGGCTCTGCGCGGATATAGACCTGCGATAACGCACCATATCGTCGACGACAGACACCAGAAATATCACCGACACGTTCTCTCTTGCCTGTTCTTTCTTTCTTTCTTTCTTTCTCTCTTTCTGATTAGTATTCGTAGTTGTTATAAGAGAGAAAAATGGAAAAAGATGGTGCCGTCAAGGAAGAAGAATCTCAACAACAACAACCTTCGACTTCCTCTGTGGGTTTAATGAACAACGCGTTCTTCTCAAACTTTGGCGAGACGTTATCCCAGGTGGGAAACATGGCTAAAGAGAACGCGGAGAAGCTCAAAGAGCAAATACGCTTGAGTCAGTTGCAACAATCAGCACAACAGGAACGAGACGAACGACAAGAAAAAGGACAAGGAAAAAAGAAAAACAAAGGCGACTACGTGCGATTACCAATTGAAAGTGCAAAGCGATTGAGAGCGCTAGATACCGGAGATATCAACGAATTAGAGATATTACACAAAGCGCAAATTGGGAAAGTCTTAGCAGAGAATGAAATGATGAAACAAAAATTGAAACTCTTATCGAGGACGAACGACGAGGAACAAGACAACAAGATGGAAAACGAAGAAGACATAGTGAGTAAGAAATGCGCGGAAATTGAAACAGCGACGAACAGAGTTCTCGTCATTGGTCTTCAAGAGCAAGTCATAGAATTGGAAGCAGAGGTGAAAGAAATCGAGGAAGATTTGGAGGTTTCTCGAGAAAACACGAAGAAATGCCAACGCGCGTTGGAAGACGTGGAGGCGAATTACGAGACGTGTCAAACGCAAAGAGACGCGTTGAAGCAAGAATTAGAAGAGTTGAAAGAAGAGTTATTGAAAGCATCTTCGCGTAATGAGAAACTCGAAGAAGAAAAAGCGGAAATGGAAAATGAAATGAAGAAAAAGGCTCAAAAGGCGGTAGAAAACACGGAAGAAAATACAGAAGAAAATGCCAACGCTTCTCCATCTATGAATAATTTAGAAAACGAGTTGAAAGCTAAGGAGGACACTATCGCGTCGCTGAGAGACCAACTGGCGAAAATGTCCGAAAATATCAAAGCATCGGCGTCTAAGAAAAGCGAACAAGACGAGATGAAACTCAAAAAGGCACTGGACAAAGCTCAAGAGCAAAAGGAACAGTTTCAAACGAAAATCAAAACGCTCGAGTCGAGAGTGAAAGAGGCGGAAGAAACATCGAAAAAGTTTGAGACGTTAGCAAACGATGCCATGGACTGTGGTAGACAGCTCGAAAGCGAAGCGAACGAAACGAGCACAAAACAACTCGAGAAAATGAAAGAAAAAATGAACGAATCCAACGAAACTTCGCGAGAATATTCGCGGCGCATTCGCGAGCTCGAACAGGAGTTGTTCACGGCTAGAGAAAACTTACAGGACGCGAAAACTGTAGCAAACGAGACGAAAATAAAAGTCGAAACGAAACTTGCGACGATGGAGCAACAGTTAAAGGACGTAAAGGAGCAGAAAGACGATTTTGAAATGCAAAAGAACGAGGCGGTGTCGGAGATGGAAGCGATGCGTTTGGACATGGAGTTGGAGTTTGAACAGAGATTGGAACAAAGATCGGACAAGATGAAAGAGAACGCACGTTTGGAAATCGAACGAAAAGACCTGTTGAATAGTTTGGAGTTCAAAGAGAAAGAGTTGGAGAGGTACGTACAATCGCTTGAAGATAAAACGAACGAGATGGACGAGGCAAAGAGAGAATTGAGCGAGTTTAAAAGGGAATACTCTGCCCTCGAGAATCATATGAAAAAGCTCGTTTCGGAACAAAAGCACACCAATGCTATTTCTTCTTCTTCTTCTTCTTCTTCTCCTTTAGCGCCTTCTTCGCGGCAAAATGAGGACGAAACATCGTTGGTGGCGTCGTTGGAAACCGCGTTGAAAAGAGCGAAAGAATCCAAAGCGACATCGATGGATACCATCAAAGAGTTGAAGAAAGAACTGGAAACATTGAAAATTGAATTCGACACGTGGCGAAAGAAAGCGAGAAAAATCATGACAGAGAAAGACGCCGAGTGCGATAAGTTAAGAAAGTTAAGCGGTGTCATCAGTTCGCGGAATTCGAGTTTTAGTTCATTGAAATCCGGTGATGGAGACGAAGCGAGTAGCAATAGAGGATTAGACAAGCAAGAGTTTGGATACATCAAAGCCGTAGTTTTGAAATTCTTGATGTGCGACGAGTGGATGCAACAAGAGGCGGTGTTGAAAATTCTCGTCTCTCTTTTCAACATCGACGAAGATCCCGCGCAGTTGAAGAAGATTCGAGACGCGAGAAGGTTTTTGGAACCTACGCCGATATCTACCGCAGAGGTGTCTCTGGCGAAATACAGCGAAGATTCTGTGAATTATTTCACAAACGATATTCTAGGATACGGAGATATTATTTAAATATTTATTCAGTTTAACTAGTGGTACTAAGTATGTAGGTACTTCTAGATACGCGCTAAACTAAACTATTCTGACACATATGCGAGCTCGACGTCACAATAAATAGGAAGGTGATCGCTCGGTTCATTTTGGCACGGACATCCATCGAACAACAAATCTCTCTCTTTGACTTTTCCAGGAGTAACTGTTCGTATCCAATTATTCGTACTCGTGTTCGAAGCGAATATGTAATCTATAGTTTCCGTGAAAGACGGCGTCACGTTAGTATATATGGGTTCCTTTCCAGTTTCACCGTCTCGCATTAAACTCACATAGTTATTCTCTATCATACTTTTATACACGTCCGAAGTCGCGAGACTATTGAAATCACCGCCTATTAATATACAATTCGTCTGTGTCCACAGCTCGATTTCTTGTCTCAAATATTCCGCCTGTTTCAACTTCACAAAAGCTTTCGCTGGATCCCAATATAAATGCGTAGAAACACACGCGATGCGTACATTGGATGCTTTGTGTAACAACATCACGCACGCCGCGATGCAATCTCGTTCGTACTCTTTCTTTTCCTCTTCGTTTGCTTCTAATAATTTTGTGACTACTTCGTTAAATTCAATCCCTTTCGTGCTTAGAATCTCAAACTTATCTTTATTCCAGCACACCAAACTCCCATCTCTCTTATTGTTTGATTTCTGCGTTCTCTGTTTATAGAAACATCCCATGTTTAGCTCGTTCTCGATGAAATCTTTCCAGTCGGTTGTGAAATCTTCGACTTCTTGCAAGCACAAAATATCAGCTTTCAACTCGTCTCTGAGTTTTATCCTCAAACGTTCTCTTCTGTGTTTCCATTTCAGTAAAGATTTCGGTTGGGTCCACGAAAACCACTCGGACTTCACGTAACACTGAGCGAGAACGTTGTACGAACACACGCGAAACCCCGACATCTTTTTTTTTGCGACGACGAGCGCAATTTATTATTACCATAGTTTTTTTCGTCGTCGTCCCCAAGCCCAACACAAATTCGTTGTGCATCTCTCTCATTTTTGAAATTTCTCTACTACAAAACTTCCCGTATTTCAGCTCAAACGCGTTTGATGATGTCGAAGAAAAGAAATAACCGGAAGAATGTGGAAGCAGCAACAACAGCCAAGCGGGTAAAGAGTGATGACAGATTATTATGGCGACTCGTGACGGATCACCCCGATATATTTGATACGCACGTCGTGCCGAAGCTGAATGGGAACGACGTGAAGTTCTTTTACGACGTCAATACTGAAAGT
>MDSZ01145849.1_pt1 | contig 10189 bp, 10 predicted proteins | sample 811201 | NCBI WGS metagenome assembly MDSZ01 (sample SAMN05326647, study PRJNA326480) | marine metagenome | isolation source: seawater | place: Indian Ocean: North | collected 2010 | reverse complement strand
TAATAAAAATTTAAATTGATAATTTAAGATTTTTATACATATTAACTCATTATTAGCAAATTATAAGTTATGATGTTTGAAAAAATATTTCCCAAAGTTCACCCAGAAGGATATAAGTTCCTAATTATATCCCTTATAATAACACTAATTCTTTTATCAATTTCAAGCTTTTTTGGCCTTGTCTTTATTTTTATTTCAATTTGGGTCTATTATTTTTTTAGAGATCCAGACAGGGTTATCATAGATGATCAAAATTATTTAGTAAGCCCTGCAGATGGAAGAATTTCATCGATCAGTGAAGTAAAGGGCCCGATCGAATTAGGTTTAGATGGTAAGCAATTTACCAAAGTCAGTATTTTTATGAATGTTTTTGACTGTCATGTTAACAGATCTCCATCAAATGGAGAAATAGAAGAAATATTTTACAAACCAGGAAAGTTTCTGAACGCATCTTTAGATAAAGCTAGTGAAGAAAATGAGAGAAATTATTTCAAAATCAAAGATGAAACAACAAACGAAAATATAGTTATTGTTCAAATAGCCGGATTAATTGCTAGAAGAATTGTAACACAAGTACAAAAAACTCAAAAAGTTAAACAAGGAGAAAGACTTGGAATGATAAGATTTGGAAGTAGGGTTGATATATATTTTAGCAAAAGAAATACAATGGTGAAAGTTGGTCAAAATGTTATTGCAGGAGAAAGTTTAATAGCAAGAAAATAAATGAATAAAAAAAAATTCAAAATCGTTTCAGTAAATAAAACAAGATATATTCTTCCAAGTGTACTTACACTTGTGGGTGTTTGTTTAGGGATAAGTTCAATTAAATTTGCTTTGGATGGAAATTTTACTTTTGCAGTATTATTTTTAGTCGTTGCGGCAATTTTAGATGCTTTAGATGGAAGAGTTGCCAGATTGATTAAAGGAACCTCAAATTTTGGAAAAGAATTAGATTCATTAACAGATTTTGTAAGTTTTGGAATTGCACCAGCTTTTATAATTTATTTTTGGGAATTAAATAAATTTGGAAAAGTTGGATGGTTAATAGTACTTTTTTATTCAGTTTGCTGTGTTCTAAGATTAGCAAGGTTTAATCTAACTAAATTTGAGAATAAAGAAGAATGGAAGAATAATTTTTTTCAGGGAGTACCATCACCTGCTGGAGGTTGTTTAATATTATTACCTTTAATTTTTGAATTATCTAATTTCTCAAACTTAATAAATATAAAAATAATTACTCCTTATCTTGTTGTAATTATATCATTACTTTTAATATCTAAACTTCCAACATACTCTTTTAAAAAAATATCAATTAAAAGAAATATGACAATATTTCTTTTGCTAGGTGTTGGATTATTTTTTGTTTCTATAATCCAATTTACTTTTGAAACTCTATTCCTTGGATTGTTGATATATTTAGTATTAATACCTATTGGTATTTTAAACTTTAATAAAAAATCTAAATCAGTAATTAATCAACAAGACGAAGAAGATCAACAAGACGTTTTGTAATTTTAATGGATAGTAAAAATTATCAAGATCACTTTTTCAAACAAGCAAAATCAAAGGGATATAGGTCTAGATCAGCCTTAAAACTAATTGAACTAAATAACAAATTTAAATTTATTAAAAATGGAATTAATATTTTAGATGTAGGATCATTTCCTGGCGGCTGGTGCCAAGTAATTAGAAAAAAAATAAATACTGGTAAGATTTTAGGAATAGATTTAAAAAAAACAAAAGAAATTGACGGAGTAAAGTTTATACAAGGTGATTTTTTGAAAGAAGACTCTAAAAAAATAATCAAAGATTACTTTTCCTCTAAAATAGATTTAATTTTATCCGATATGGCCTCAAATACTACTGGTAATAAAAGTCTAGACTGCATAAGAACTAACCATTTATGTCTTGATATACTGGAGTTTTCAATTGAAAAATTAAGTAAAAACGGAATTGTAGTATCTAAATTTTTTATGGGTGAAGAAATTGATGAAATTAAAATAATAGCGAAAAAAAACTTTAAGAAAATCAATTTTTTTAAGCCGAATTCAAGCAGGGATGAATCAAGAGAAACTTATATACATTGTTCAGGATTAAGTACATAATGGTATAGTAGTTTATGAATCTAATTAAATTTTTTTCAAAAATATCTTTGTCATTATTTATTTTAATGACAATCTTAAGTGCTAAAGAAAATTTTTTTGTACAGGGAGTAAAACTTTTTGAACAAAAAAAATATTTAGACTCAAAATTTAAATTTGAGCAAGATATTGTCTTTAATCCAAAAAGTGAGTTTTCATATCTGTATTTAGCTAAAATTTTTAATAAAGAAAACAAAGATGATCTTGAGGAACAAAATTTAAATGTTGTAATTTTGTTAAACCCTAAAAATGAAGAGGCTTTATACCTTTTAACTCTTTTAAGAATTAAACAATCGGATTACAATGAATCTCAACAGCTTTTAAAAAAATTCGAAAAGGTTTGTAATAAAATTTGTGATAAGAAAGTAGAATTAATTTCAAAACTTAAAAGTTTAGAGACAAATTAAAAGTTTTTACAATGAATTCCAAAAAAAAAATTGAAAAAATAACTAAATTAAATAGAAAAATCGTTTGTTTGACTGCTTATTCTAAGCCAATAGCAAAAATATTAGATAAATATTGCGATATTATTCTCGTTGGTGACTCAGTAGCTACGGCATTTTATGGAATGAAAAGCACTAAAGAAATTAATTTGGATACCATGATTAATCATGGAATAAGTGTAAATAAATCAATTAAAAAAAGTGTTTTAGTTTTTGATATGCCTTTTAATACCTATAGAAACTTAAAAGAAACTAAATTTAATGTAAAAAAAGTTTTAAAAAAAACTAAATGTGACGCTATAAAACTTGAGAGCAATGGAAGAAATTTTAATATACTTAAAAGTTTAGCTAAATCAGGTATTAACGTTATGGGTCATATTGGTTATACACCACAATACAAAAAATCATTTTCTCCTCAGGGATTTAAATTTAATGATGAGAAAAAGTTAATAGATGAAGCGATCAGAATTGAAAAAGCAGGTGCATTTGCGATAGTCCTCGAATGCATAAATTTTAAGTTAGCTAAAAAAATTACAAAAATTTTAAAAATACCTACTATTGGTATTGGTTCATCATCTTTTTGTAATGGTCAAATTCTTGTTCTTGATGATTTAATAGGATTAAGTGGGTTCTATCCAAAATTTGTAAAAAGATATTTAAATTCAAATAAAATTATTAGTAATGCTATAAAAAAGTATAAAGCAGATGTAATTAAACAAAAGTTTCCAAAAATTTCTAACTCATATAAATAAATGGACACTGAAAATTCTCAAAATAAATTATTAAATTTTTTTAAGGTAAATATTAAAATATTTATATATATTTTTAGTATTTTAATCTTATTTTTTGCCTCTATAATTTGGTACACAAATAAAAATAAAACAAAAGAAACAATAATTTCTGACAATTTTATAAAAGCACAAATTTTTATTGAAAATGGAAAAACTAATGAAGCAAAAGAAATTTTATCCGATTTAGTATCAGAGACAAATTCTCCATATTCAAGTCTTTCCCTTTTTTTAATTATTGAAAATAAATTAATTGAAAATAAGGAAACAATTTTAAGTTATTTTGATGAAATTATTAATAGTAAATCACTAAAGAATGAGGATTTAAATTTAATAAAATTAAAAAAAGCTATTTATATTTCTGATATCGCGAAAGAGCAGGAGATAATTCAATTACTAAACCCTATAATTAATTCAAGCTCAGTATGGAAAAGTCATGCTTTAAAGTTTTTGGGTGATTTTTATTATTCTAATGGACAGCTACAAAAAGCAGATCAATATTATCAATTACTATTAGAAATTAATGAAACCTCTAAAATAGAAACTACCAGAAATATTGAGTAAAATATAATGTGGACTGAAAGTAAATTATTTGTTTTTTTAATTTTAGTATTTCTAAACGGATGTTCTTTTGGTGGCGGTGGAGTTTGGAATGATTTATCTGAAGAAATTAAAATAGCTAAAGAGAGAGAAAATTCAAAAATAATTTTTTCTACAAAGAAAAAATTTACTCAAGAGATAAGCAATAATAAAAAATTAAAAATAAATGAACCTTTTTTAAATAAAAACTGGGTTGAACAAAATTATTCTTCTAATAATTATATTCCGCACCTTAAATATAATAACCAAATAAATTTGATATCGAAAACAAAGAAACTTGGCAGAAATAATTTTAACGTTTTAAATGCAGACTTCGAACCCATTATTGAGAATGACGTTATTTTTTTTTATGATCCAAGAGGAAATATTTATAGTTATTCCTTAAAAAATAATAAGCTTATTTGGGAATATAATTTTTATAAAAAAATGTATAAAAATAAGCCAAAAGAAATTAACCTTTCAATTTCAAAAAATAATTTAGTCATATCGGATAATCTAGGTTATGTTTATAGCTTAAACAAAAAAAATGGAAAAATAAATTGGGCAAAAAATTACAGTGTCCCATTTAAATCTAATATTAAAATTGATGATGATAATGTTTTCTTATTAAACCAAGATAATAAGTTTTATGTAATTTCTGAAAAAAATGGAAATCAAAAATTAGATTTAGAGACTTTTCCGTCTTTTTTAAAAACAAATAGGAAAACAAATATTAGTTTAGATAGGAATAATAAAAATGTCTACTTTGTAACTTCAGCAGGAGAGATTTATTCTTTAAATTATAAAAATCGGAATATAAATTGGTTTTTTAGTTTATCAGCAGTTAGCAGCGATAAAACAATCGACCTTTTTTATTCCTCACCTATAATTAATAAGGATAATGAAGTAATTTTAAGCAATGCATTTTCAACTTTTTCTATGGATTCAACAAATGGTTTGTTAAATTGGGAAATCGCTATTTCTAGTCATATTTCACCAATTTTAATTAATAATAATATTATTTTAAGTTCGAGAAAAGGTTTTGTAGTGAACTTAGACAAGGAAACAGGAAAAGTTTTGTGGTCAAGAAATATTTTTAATAAATTAAAAAAATTAAATTACCAAAATACAGGTGATGTAACTTCTATTTTGTTAATATCAAATTCTTTATTTTTAACAACTGAAAAAGGTTACTTTATTTTTGTAGATTATCAAAATGGTAAAATATTAAACTTTACAAAGGTAGCTAAATCTTTTTTTTCTAAACCTATTGTTGTTAATAGTAAAATTTTAGTTTTAGATAACAAGATGCGTATATTGCAGTTCAACTAAAACTAATTACTTGATTTACCGCTAAGAAGAGACAATTGAGCAACTTTATCACTTTTCACTTGGTCTACTAAATCCACTGGATATTCACCCGTAAAATAGTGATCAGTTAATTGAGGGTAGGTATTGTTTCTGCCTTGATTGAATATCGCTCTATACAAACCTTCTAAACTTAAAAACTTTAAAGAATCTGCCTGTATGTGTTTGCACATTTCTTTTAAATTTTTATTTGCAGCTAATAACTCTTTTTTGGATGGCATATCAATACCGTAAAAGTCTGGAAATTTAATTGGTGGTGAAGATATTCTTACATGGACCTCTTTAGCTCCACCGTCATAAAGCATTTTCACTATTTTCGAGCATGTTGTTCCTCTCACTATAGAGTCATCAATTAGAATTATTGATTTATTTTTAATTGAGGATTTATTAGAACTTAATTTTAACTTTACGCCAAAACTTCTAATATTCTGTTTGGGTTCGATAAACGTTCTACCTACATAATGATTTCGTATTAATCCAAGTTCAAACCCTATTTTTTTGTATTGACTATATCCTATAGCAGCTGGAACACCTGAGTCTGGTACTGGAACAACCATATCTCCTTTATCATCGCTTTCTTTTGCAAGTTGATATCCAAAACTCTTTCTATATTCATAAGCACACTTACCTTTTAAAAAACTATCAGGCCTCGCAAAGTATACATATTCAAACACACAGGGCCTCTCCTTTTTTTTGGTAAAAGGCTTTATACTCTCAAGCTTATTTCCCTCAATAAGTACTACTTCTCCATTTTCGATCTCTCTAATAAATTTAGCGCCGATTATGTCAAAAGCACATGTTTCTGAAGCTAATACATACGAGTCTTTTAATTTTCCTAAAACTAAAGGACGTATTCCCAAGGGATCACGAGCACCTATTAAATAATTATTACTCATCATAACTAACGCGTATCCGCCTTGTACTTGAAAAAGAGTATCTATAACTTTATCAATCATTTTTTGCCTTTTTGATTTAGCAATTAATTGCACTATGGTTTCAGTATCAGATGTAGTTCTAAAAATTGCGCCATCTTTAACTAATTTTTCTCTTAATTTTAAAGCATTAGTAAAATTTCCATTATGTGCAACGCTTATTCCACCAATATAAATATCTGCAAAAAAAGGTTGTATATTTCTAAGTGACGTCTCCCCTGTTGTAGAGTAACGGTTGTGACCAATAGCAGATTTCCCAGGCAACTTTTTTAATATATCTTTATTTGTAAAATTATCTCCTACTAAACCATGCCTTTTTTCAGAGTGAAAATTTATTCCATCAAAAGACACAATCCCGCATCCTTCTTGACCCCTGTGTTGTAAAGCGTGCAAACCTAAAGCGGTTATAGTTGATGCATCAGTAAAATTATGTATACCAAAAACACCACACTCTTCTCTTATTGAACTCATATTAAATTTTTTCAATCTCTTCTTTAGTTTCTTTGATATCATTACCGCTTGGAAATTCCTCAATTAATAATTTACTTCCTTTTTCTATTAATGGAAAAGAAAAAGACTTACTTAAGGACATATCCCATTTTTCATAAGAATAAAACCAATTTGCTACTACAAACAAACAAACTGCAAAAACATATCCTTTAAAAATACCAAAGAAGAAGCCAAATGATTTATCCACAGGCCCTACACCAGTGTATGCAAAAAGTTTTCCCATGGTTCTTCCCAAAAGAATTAATAAAAAAAGAGAAACTATATAAACAGAAAATCCTAAAATTATACTAGAAACGTATTGATTATTTACGTAATTTGAAACGTAAGGTTCAAATCTTGGCACTAAAATAATTGTTATAATTAATGCTAATACCCATTTTAAAAAAGACATTAAACTTAAAAAAAATCCTTTTGCATAGCACTGAAACGAAAAATAGATAATAAAAATTAAAAATAAAATATCAAAAATTACAACATTTTCTGTAATAAAAGAAATCAAACTATCAAACATTTCCAAAAGGTTTAAAAGTCAAAATTAGCTTAGGAAGTAGAGTTAAAACTGAAAGCATCGCTAAAAGCATTGCAATTCCAGTAAATATACCGAAATAAATTGTTGGAATAAAGTTTGAAAGAACTAATATTGAAAATCCAAACACAATTGTTATTGAAGTATTTAATATTGCTACACCAACTGTATCATGGCATTTATCAAGAGTTAAATAATAGTTGTTATTTTTTTCAAATTCCTCTTTGAATCTGTATATATAGTGAATACTATTATCTACCGCAATTCCTATAGTTATTGCTGCAATTGTAATAGTCATCATATCAAGAGGTATTTCTAATAGACCAATAATTCCTAAAATTAAAAATGCAGCCATGAAATTAGGTACTACACCTATTAATGCAAGCGTGATATTTCTAAAAAGTATTAAAAACATTAATGTAATTCCTGCCATAACCACACCTAAAGTTAATATTTGCGATTTAAATAAACTTTGTAAAAGATTGTTAAATAGTATTAAAACACCAGTTAACTTAAATTCATCTGATTTTAAACCCACCTCATTCTTTAGGTCATAATCAATTTTTTTAATTAACTCATTTCTTCTAAGATCGTCCTTTGAATCTAGAATTCTCAAACCAATTCTTGCCTCATTATTTTTTATTGAAATATAGGGATCAATAACCTCTTTTTTTATGGACTCTGGAAGTTTGGTGTACAATACTCCCATTTCAAGACCTTGAAGTTTTTTCCCGTCATTTAAATCTTCAGCCACCCTAACTATTGATGCAAAAGATATGACTTTTCCAACTGAGTCCAGCTCATCTAAATAATCATGAACCTTAGTTATTTTATCAATTTTATCCCTGGTGAACCAATATTTTGAGTCATCTTTTTCTTCTTCACCCCAATCATCATCTTCTTCAAGATTATTTTCATCTTTTTTTGGAAATTTAATAATAATATTTAGCGGGGTAGTTCCACCTAATTTATTATCTATTAATTTCATACCTTTATAAATTTCTGTTTCTTTATTAAAATAATTTATGAAACTATTTTCAACCTCAAGCTTAGTTATTCCAACAATACTTATTATTATTACAAACAAAGCAGAGGAAAAAATTATTTTTGTATAATCTTTCGCAGCTTTAGCGAAAAAAGAAGTAATTTTAGATTTTTTTTGATCTTTATAATTTATATTTTGACTGCTCAAAATATTTAAAACCGATGGTAATAAAGTAAAAGTTATAAGCATAGAGATCAACAAACCAACCGTCATCATCCAACCAAAATCGATAATTGGTTTTATTTCACTAAAAATTAATGATAAGAACGCACAAATTGTTGTGAGAACCGTATAAAGTATTGGCCAAAACATTTTTTGTGATGTCCAAAGTAATGCATCTTCATTTGAAACATCCGGGTTATCTTTTCGATATTGTAAATATCTTACACTCATATGAATGTTCATAGCCATTGTTAAAATTAACATTAAGGCAATAAAATTTGAGGATATGACTGTTACTTTCCATCCTACCAAACCTAAAAAGCCAATCATTATAAAAACAGAAAAAAAACAATTTAACAAAGGTATAAAAACCCACAATAAACTTTTAAAAACAAACCATAATGTAAAAACAATGAATAAAAATACACCACCACCAAATACTACAATATCGTTTTTAACAAAAGTCATCATATCGTCAGCTATCATTGGAATTCCACCTAAGTGTATTATTGGATAAATATCTGATTTTGCTCTTTGTACTTTTCCAGGTGGAGGGTGATCTTTAATAATTTTTCTAATCTCGTTTATATTTTGATGATTTTGTTTATTATAAATTTTTTTGTAAGCATCATAATCTTTTAAAAATGCTTTATATTTGCTTTTTTCATTAGCAACTAATTGTCCTTTAGATTTTCTTTCTAAATACTCGTTCTTGGTTTTTATAAATTCAGATAATTTTTTATCAGGTTTTATATAAACTAATATACCGCTTGTTTTACCGTCTTCACTTATAACAAAATTCTTATAAATTGGACTTTCAATTATTTCTTTAAAACCCTTTTCTAAATCCACGTCTGCACTGGATAATGTTTTAAAATTTCTTATTCGTTCGGATAATGGATCATCGTTATTCTTAAGCAATGGAACGTCCAAAATTGTTATAACATTATCAACCCAATCTAGATTTTCCAGGGAATTTTTTAATAATCCTATATTTTTAATTGTATTCTCAGACTTAAAATCATATTCAGCATTTGGTAAGTGACTATAAGTTAAAACTAAAAAATCTTTTGTTCCATATTTATTATTAACTTCTCTTAAGTATTTTAAATCTGGATCATTTTCTAATAGCAGAGTATCTGATGAAGCGTCTAGTTGAAAATTTTTAGAGTAGTAACCAAAAGTTAAAAGTAATATCAACAGTATTGATAAGGTAAATTTTGGTTTTGTGATAATAAGATTTTTGTATAATTTATTTAGCAACACAATCATGAGATATAACGCAAAAGAACAGAATTTAAAATTATATATTTATTAATTTTTTTGAGCGTCTTTAAATTTAGTATAAATAGCCTCGAATTCAACTTTTACATTCCCTGTTGGTCCGTGCCTTTGCTTACCAATTATAATATCCGCTGAACCTAATATCTCATTCATTTTTGATTGCCATTCTGCGTGTTCAATACTTCCTAATTTTGGTTCCTTTCTTTCAAGATAGTATTCTTCTCGATAAACAAACATTACTACATCCGCATCTTGCTCAATTGAACCTGATTCTCTCAAATCAGAAAGTTGAGGTCTTTTATCATCTCTCTGTTCAGCAGCTCTTGATAATTGAGAGAGCGCTAAAACAGGTACATTTAATTCTTTTGCTAAAGCTTTAAGTCCTTGAGTAATTTCAGAGATTTCTTGCAC
>MDSZ01136342.1_pt1 | contig 10189 bp, 7 predicted proteins | sample 811201 | NCBI WGS metagenome assembly MDSZ01 (sample SAMN05326647, study PRJNA326480) | marine metagenome | isolation source: seawater | place: Indian Ocean: North | collected 2010 | reverse complement strand
TTGCGTCCCATTGGTGGGTGTTTCTAGATGAGTGTAGCGTCTTTAATTGAGAGGGGGATAAGCCCCTGGATAAATCACAGAGAACGAGGTGTTTTAAGTCTACAAGGAATTTGGTGTCCTTGCTGGAATTACCAATTTTAACAAATTTGGCCTGTTTCTCACAAAATGGGAAAGGGAGAAAAGTGTTAAGGGGAAATTCTTCGCCCGTCATTAAGTCTCTTTCACTAAACATGTGAAGGACGGGGTAAAGTCGAAATAGCCTTGACGGAAGGAATATAAAAACTTCTCGAGTTTTTAAAACGGGAAGTGAATCTTCGATTTCTTTCAAAGTGAATTCGGGGTTGCGGATTTCAGGTTTAAATAGGTGCGAAACAGCTGTCCCTGGGCGGCCATCAACACCATTATGGTGGTAAAATTCAACAGCTGTACGTCCTAGGTGTGCCGCTAGTCGTGGCGAATCTGTAGTCATCATTTTTGCAAACACGTAGCTATCATTAGATTGGTTGCTTGGGTTAGTTAAAACATTCCTTTGCGTATGGAACCATACGGCTGATCCCCAGTCCCACCATGATAGAACATAATCCCCTGGGGCAGAAGATGTCCTGATGGAATCTAATAATTCAACCTCATGCCTATCCAGAACACTAGGTAATGCAAATGGGCCCTTTGAGCGTTCCATCGCCAAAGAAATATTCGGCCGCAAGCACAAGAAGGACAGGGCGGCGCAAATCACCCAAGCGGCATGCAGCCATTTATTGTTATTAGAAATATGTTTTTCAATAGAGTTAAGTTCGTCGGCATCTTTATTGCGAGTCAAGAGGAGCAGGCAGCAGAAAGGGAGGAACGCAATGGAGATTGCAGCAATTGGGATTGCGTGTACCGTGAACCTAAGACCGCCCCAATGGGAAAATATGCCTATTAAAATAAGTGGGGCGAAAATGACGAATTCAGGGAATATGAATAATAATAGAATGTAACCAATTACAGCGGCCAATGTGGCCCAAGATGAGCCAGTTATCCGGGTCATCAAAGCATCCCACGAAGCATGCTGAGCTTCAATAATGGTTTCCATCACATTTTTATATTGTAAGGTTTGGGAATCTTTTATTTGCGTGGATATTTGGGAGCTCGGCAAGTATGACGCTAGTTTTTGGGCGATCTGTTTTGATGCACCTCCTGTCAGGGTTGCTCCGGTAAAAAAAATTAATGCAATAATCGCCGCAGTGCGATTGTTCTTGCAAGAGGCGAATTCAGGCTTGTACCGGATTGCGTAGGCAAAATATAAAAAAGCGATTATCCCTATTATTACACCGTTGTTTGGCAGGGAGATTCCTGATGTATAGGGGCATAGCCAGATTGCAGTCGAGAGGACTATGGTTGCTTTAATGTTGTACTCAAACTCATGGTTTGTTTCTCGGTTCCGACAGATTAGGTGTGTGGCCCATTTGAAGCAGATAAAACATACGGCAATTCCGAGTGTAATTATCGAGCCGGGAGCGTAAAAAAACGGAAAAACGAAAACAGCTATTCCTGCAGCGATTAAACTTATATAAGACTTTCTTTTATGGCTGTGCAGTAAGAGGAAAAGGATTATTGTTGGGACTGTTATTGAAAATATATCGGTATCTAAATACCCGGCCATAGTGCGATTAAAATAACTTGATGTACAGACGGCTAGACAGGCGGCAAGGAATCCTGCCAGCAAGGAGCCGTACAGTCTTCCGATTAAGACAATTGGTGCGGCTAATAGGCCGCTGAGGAAAATAGGCAGGTATGTTGATATGTCTAGATAATTGTCTATACCAAATACATAAATTAAAAATGAACAGATTAGGGGCAGAATCCCATTGTCGAGATACCTAGGGTGTCCTTTTAGGGGGGGCGTGCTATCGCTATGATGGAATTGCTGTATTGTGGAGAGGAATAAATATGAATCATGGGTTGTGGGGAGATACGAGTTAGCCCACTGTACGTTCGGTCTTGATTGCGATGTTTCGACCCATTCAAGTCTAATCCAGCAGGATAATAGCCAAGCTGCGATTATGGCGGAGGCGGTTAGGCCATTTTTCATATTTAGGAGCATAGGCCAATTCTGTTTCAGGTAGACGGAGGCCCTTGTAAAGGACATACATTATAATGTCCGACTGCTTAGGTTAGATTCAATTAATTATCATTCACTCAAATTAGTGGATAACTCAGTTACTCGTGCCTTTACTCCACATTAGCGTGAGGGACAAAATGGGCTCTATGCGGACGTTGATCGGGGAATCTTATCATTGTAGGTCGTGGGATGCGTATTGCCAATAGTAGCTGGATATCACGTTTATTGGGCCGAATGAGATCATCATTGGTGAATGGGCTTGGAATGGCGGCAGTCCCCCTAAGGGACAGAGAGATAATTAAGCAATCTCAAAAGTATTCAATGGCATCAGCACGAAGGTTGCATGCTAACATTGAGGCTGTTGATTATGTCATATCAAATGGAATAGATGGAAGCATTGTGGAGTGTGGGGTGTGGAAGGGGGGCGGGACCATGAGCATGATGTTGAAGTTGATGGATTTAGGGGAAGAACGAAGGGACTTTTTTTTATTCGATACTTTTTCTGGGATGGCAGGTTTAAGCGGGTTTGACGAGAAGAACGGAATGGGGAATGCGGAGACGCGGCGAAAGTTTAATCGCCAACAGCAAGGGAGTAAAAACGATTGGTGTTGTGCGCCTCTTCAAGAAGTTAAGAAAAATGTACAATCAATTAAGTATCCCGCAGACAGGATACATTATGTGGTTGGTGATGTTCGAGATACGCTCCCACAGACAGGCGTTGGCGAAATTGCAATATTAAGGTTAGACACGGACTGGTATGAATCTACAAAGCAAGAATTGGAAACTCTTTTTCCGAAGCTTGCTCGTGGTGGCGTGCTGATTGTTGATGATTATGGAGCATGGAAAGGAGCTCAGAAAGCTGTTGATGAATACTTCCAGAGTCAATCACGTAGCATCTTTCTTCAATATGTCGATGCATCTGGGAGGATGGGTATTCGTCAATAAATAGTGGAAAATGAAAGTTGCCATTGGATATCGACTGCAAAAAGGACCTTGGGGAGGGGGGAATCAATTTGGGCATGCGCTTGCAAAAGCGCTTAAGAATGCGGGGCACGAAGTATGCTTTGACTTGGATTGTAATGATATAGATATCATTTTGTTAACTGAGGTGCGAGGACGCAGTAAGTCCGGCGCGTTTACAGCGGGGGCGGTGTTGAGGTATCTGTGGATGACAAATATGTCCGCGATTGTTGTTCACAGAATTAATGAATGCGACGAGCGAAAGGGGACATCGTATGTAAATGCATTACTATGCAGGTCAAACTATGTTGCTGACCATACTGTATTTGTTGGGGCTTGGTTGCGCAATTTGCCAGTATGGCAAGGGGGGGGCTCAACAGTTATTTTGAATGGAGCTGACGCAGGTAGATTTAGGCCTGGTAGTTGTAATGCAATGAGGCAGCTTCCCAGCCCCATGCGCATTGTGACTCATCACTGGGGGGGGAATTGGATGAAAGGGTTTGACGCGTATTCATTTATTGACCACATGCTTGGGGAAAATGAGTGGCGAGAAAAATTTGAATTCACTTACATCGGAAATATGCCGCCACGGGTCAAATTGCCCTTCACAAGGGTAATAGCTCCGTTGAGCGGATCTGAATTGGCAGATGAACTAGCTTCGCACCATGTTTATTTGACAGGCTCACTGAACGACCCTGGGCCAATGCATCCCTTGGAGGCGGGACTCTGTGGATTGCCATTAATATATAGAGCCAGTGGTGCACTACCTGAATATTGTAATGGGTATGGCTTGGCATTTGATTCCCCTGAGGAGTTGCCAAATATATTAAATGAACTTCTGGGCAACTACGGTCATTGGCAGGCCAGGATGAAAGGGTTTCCGCATACAACAGATAAGATGTCAGACAAATACATTTCACTATTCAATACACTCATCGAATCAAGAGACGAAATTGTTGCGCGTCGACGACTCTGGAGAAGCCCTTGGCAAATGATTAGAAATCAAATCCCAGCCTGAAATGCGCAAAGATTACATAGAGAATGAAGAAAGTGAAGCGTCAGAAGCTGAGTTTGTTGAGCGGTATTGGACAGACAAATTTAGCCAGAATGTTGATTTAGAGAAGCGAATTAAAAAGATTGGGAGGCAGGATGAATATTTAAAAATGAAAAAATATTTATGTCCCAATAATAATTCTAGTCTATTAGACGTGGGTTGTGGGCTGGGGGATTGGGTGATGTTCTTGGAGCGATTGGGGCATAGAGTAACGGGAATGGATATAAGTGAAAAATTAATATCAAAACTAAAGAACGTTTATCCCGCAGGTAAATTTCTTAATGAGGATATAAGGCAAACAAGCATAGGAAATGATGTGTACGACGGATGTTATTCATGGGGGGTTTTTGAGCATTTTGAGGAAGGGCCGCGTACTTGCCTCAGGGAAGCGTTTAGGGTGTTGAAACCAGGTGGATTGCTTTTCGCGTCCGTGCCACATCAAAATTGGCGAATAAGCACGAGGGCGACATTTGAAGGATATGACGAAGGGTTGGGTTCTAAGCGTTTTTATCAATATAGGTTTACACGCGCTGAATGGGCGCGTGAAATACTTAAGGCGGGTTTTGATATAATTGACATGGAGCTTATACATAAACCGCAGGGCGTGATGCGCTGCTTGCATCACGAGTTCGGGTTTCCTTATGAATGGGTGCTTACCAGAGGGGTGGCCGGGTTGGTTTCGCCGATCCTTCCTGCTTCCTGGTTTGCACATATGGTAATGGGGATAGCTAAAAAACCGGGAGATCGCATTGACCAATGAAATATCTGAAAATTGCGGGCGGTGTGCAAGGGCGTTTGCCCGTCGATTATTGTGTATGCCTGCTTATGTGAGGGAAAGGCTTGGAATTCGCGAGGGAGCTCGTGTGCAATATGTCACTGAAAATGCAGACTGGGCAATTCGTTGGTTTGGCGAAGGGATACGTAATGGACTTCCTGAAGTCAATCGGCGGGAAATGACACTAACTACATCACCCTATAATTTGACAAATCAAATAGTTCATTTTGGATCCCAATATATGTGGGTGGATTGGGCAGAATGCATGCCGCGATCCAATGTCCAGGTGGTTTCATTCCTGCATGGTAAGCCGGAAGACGGAAAAGCTGCATCGCGGCATATCCAGCGATTTTTGGAGTTAGAGCCAGTGGCAAGTCGGATCTTAGTTTCAACTCGAAGCGCTTTCGATAGGTTGTTGAAGTGGGGGGTGCGTGGCAGTAAAATTGTTCATATTCCCATCGGAGTAGATTTGAGTCGGTTTGCGCCACTCAATGAGGCAGATAAAATTGAAGCAAAAAAAAAATTGGGAGTTGCGAGGGGGCAAATTCTTTTGGGTTCCTTCCAGAAAGATGGAGTTGGGTGGGGAAATGGGAATGTGCCTAAACTGATTAAGGGGCCAGACATTTTCTTAGATGTGGTTGAAAGTCTATCAAAAGAATACGATCTCAAAGTATTATTAACTGGACCTGCCAGGGGGTATGTTAAAAACGGCCTGCGAAAGCTAGGCGTGCCGTTTGTGCATAAGTACCCGAGGTCTCGCACCTGCCTTAATGAGTTGTATAACGCGCTTGATGTTTATTTAATCAGTTCTCGGGAGGAAGGTGGGCCGATGGCTCTTCTAGAGAGTATGGCGGCGGGCGTTCCTGTTGTTGCGACGCGCGTTGGGATGGTGCCAGAATTGATTGATTGCGGTGAAACTGGGTTTATTGCTAATTGCGATGACCGGCAGCAGCTAATCAGACATCTTAAACGTGTGATAAATATGAAACCCGAAAAACGGAATACTATTACGCAAACTGCTCGACGCAGGGTTAGCTTTTGTGGTTGGTCAACTATTGCTCTTCGGTATTGGAAAGAGGTGTACGAGCCGCTATTAAATAGAGAGGGGGGGGCGAGATATAAGGCCACAGAGGAGCATGGAGGGTAAATACAGGAAAATGAGCATTAGGTGCCGTCAATTAATTGAACGGCTCAAGATCGCAGTTAAAATGTACGCTGTCCCCCAAGGGATGCGGCACGAAGTGTATTATGGTGGGGGGTATTCAGGTGATATTGGTGGAGGGCCTGTGAAGGTGATGCGCTTGAGGGATAATTTTGGGGAGGCGAGGTTTGGTTTTAACGTTGTCTATAATCTCAGTAATTGGTCGCTTTTGGATAATAAATCAGTAGACCTACTCGGCGAGCAGGGTGTGCCTATAGTTCATAACCAAAATGGGACATTTTACCCCGCTTGGTATAATGGTGATTGGAAATGGGAAAATAAAAATATGCGCATAGCATATCGAGCTGCTAGTTATGTTTTTTTTCAGAGCGAATTTTGTAAAAGGGCGGCGGAATTGCATTTAGGTAAATGCCCCTGCCCAAATGAAATCCTCTACAATGCAGTGGACTTAAGTCTATTCTATCCAGCGAAAGAAGCACCTAAAAGCCGTCCTTTTACATTTTTATTGACGGGGAAATTTAACGCGGGAATGTGGTATCGGATTCATGCGGCCTTAAAGGCGTTAAGGTGCGCGCTAGATTTAAAGGAGGAGTTTAAATTGGTTATTGGTGGCTGGATGGTGCAATCCGTATCGAGGTCGATGGCTGGGTTGGTGGAGAAATACAAACTCACCAATAACGTTAAATATATAGGTAGGTACAGCCAGGCCGTCGCGCCTCAGGTGTATCGCGACGCAGATGCTTATATCATGCTGAAACATCAAGATCCTTGCCCGAATACTGTTATTGAGGCAATGGCATCGGGGTTGCCTGTTTTGTACTCAGGTACAGGCGGAGTTCCGGAACTGGTCGGAAGTCGAGCGGGCATTGGGTTAGCTTGTCCTGAGAGCTGGGAGAAAGCCTATGTTCCGGAGACTGAGGAAATATGCCGTGGGATGATCCGAATAAGGCAGGAGTGTGTGAGTTTGGGGCGGCAGGCTCGGATAATTGCATGCGAAAAGTATGATATAAAAAATTGGGTTAATAGGCATCGAGAGATTTTTGATCTGGTTTTGAATTAAAAGGTGACCACCAAGAACATTCTATTCGGCTTAGCCACATTCATTTCGTTTGGATTTAAACTAATTCCATGGCGTCTTAGGAAGTACGCGTTTTTTGGGTGGTTGATTGTGGAGTCTAGAGGAAATCCAAGGAGAGCTTTGATTGGGCTATTTGAGTTAGAGGAGATGTTTAGAAGGGTAATAAATGAACGTGCTATGGTATATGGCAAGGATAGCCACCCGAAACATGAGTTGACTCAATATCATAAATTTTTTGTGGATAATATTTCTGACGGAGAAATGGTTTTAGATGTTGGTTGCGGAAAGGGCATAGTTGCCTATCAAGTGGCGATGAAAATGCCAGGGTGCCGGGTCGTTGGCATTGATAGAAATGAGTGCAGGCTTGCTGAAGCCAGGAATCGAAATGATCTCAATAATTTGTGCTATGTTTTATCTGATGTTTGCAAGAACCCACCCAGCGGCAAATATGATGTTGTTATACTGTCAAATATTTTAGAGCATGTTGAGCGTCGGATTGAGTTTCTTTTGTCCTTAGTTAACAACATCCGGCCAAGAAGGATTTTAATTAGGGTGCCGGCTTTTGAGAGGGATTGGACGATGCAAATGAAAAAAGAACTTGGGGTAAATTTCTTTTCTGACCCGGAGCATTTTATAGAGCATACGTTAGCTGAGTTGCGACATGAAGTTGAAAGCGCGGGATTGAAAATTCAAAGTGAAACTATGATTTGGGGTGAAATATGGATGCGATGTGAGAATGATAGGTGACCCAAAGGTTTCGGTCGTGTTGCCATGTTACAATGCACACAAATATATGCCGGCGGCGCTACAAAGTATAGAAAGACAATCATATAAAAATATAGAGATAATAGTTGTTGACGATGGCTCGACTCACCGGGAAACCATTGAGTATTTGGGGGGGATCGGTAATAGGGTAAAGTTATTGCGGCAAAACAATTTAGGGTTGTCGGCTGCTAGGAATCGGGGGTTTCAGGATGCCTCGGGAGATTATATCCTGCCACTAGATTGTGATGACTGGCTTGAACCCAATGCCATTGAAGAATTGGTAATATTACTTGAGCAGAGCGAGGAAGGGCGGTTTGCTTTCCCGCAGATGATATTAGAAGGTGATTTGTCTGGGGTAACAAACAAGCATTTCAACTTTTTTGAACAACTTTTTTTAAATCAATTACCTTATTGTTTGATGGTTCCTAAAGCCGCATGGCGCGACATTGGAGGCTACGATGAAGCGATGCGGGATGGGTATGAAGACTGGGATTTTAATATTCGGCTTGGGCTATCTGGGTGGCGTGGGGTTTCCCCCGTCACGCCGTTATTTCATTATCGTGTTTCTAAAGGGGGGATGTTATTGAGTAAATCGAGTCGTTTGCACAGTGTTTTGTGGGCGGTTATTCGAGAGAAAAACGGGCCTGCTTATACTTTAGGAAATTTATATAAAATGTGGAGTATGTGGGCTGCACAACCGTCTACATATCCTTTGTCGATATATTGGATCTGGTTACTGGCCAATAAAGTTTTGCCTATGACATTTAATACATGGGTATTCAATTTGACAAGGAGATGGTCGCATAGCAGGCGGATTTCGAGAAAACATTTAAGATAATGGAATGTGTGGAATTGTTGGGTATATAATGGAGGCAAAAGATCGCTCGATTCGAGAAAGTTTGTCAGCCCTAAGGCACCGTGGGTCGGATGAAGTAAGTGAGTGTTTGTTTTCCGGGGGGCGGATGGGAGTTCAGCGGTTGGCGATTGTAGATTTAACCCCAAACGTCCAACCCGTGGCGAATGAAAATGGGAGAGTTATGGGAGTAATGAATGGGGAGGTTTACAATCATGTCGAGCTGGCGGCGCGGTTGCGGGATGGGGGGCATGTGTTGAGGTCGCGGACGGATGCGGAGGTGCTGCCGCATTTGTATGAGGAATACGGGGATCAGTTTGTAGAGAAATTACGTGGGATGTTTGCGGTGGCGCTTTGGGATGCACGGCGAAATTGCTTGGTGTTGGCGCGGGATCGGTTTGGGAAGAAACCTTTGTATTACATGCGCAGGAATGATGGGGTTGTTTTTGCTTCTGAGATCAAGGCGTTAAGGGCGCTAGTGCCGGATGCGGAATGGCGAGTGAGGGAGCAGAGTATTTACGATTATTTATCACTGGGAGTAGTGCCTCAAGTCGAGACGGTTTATGAGGGGGTTTTTCAAGTTCCGCCTGGTTGTGTGATGGTGTTTGAGCGCGGGCAGCTGAAAACCAAAGTCTATTGGGCCCCGCAGTCGGGCAAGAAGACGGCTTGTGCGGAAGAGGTTCGTGAAATGGTGCAAGAGTCTGTGCGGTTACGGCTGCGAAGTGATGTGCCCGTGGGGGTGTTTCTTTCGGGGGGAATTGATTCGAACGTGGTGGCTTATGAGGCGGCTCGTGAAACGAAAGGGGAGGTGGAAACGTTCACAGTGGCCATGCCGGAGGAGGGATTGGATGAATCGACGGTGGCGCAAGCGGCCGCACAACGGTATGGGGTCAGGAACGAATTGTTGCATTTGGAGATTTCTCCAAAACGGGACTTGGTGGAGGTGGTGCGGCATTACGATCAACCGTTTGCCGATTCCAGCGCGTTGGCATGTTGGGCGTTGGCTCGGGCGGCGGCTCAAAGGTTGAAGGTGGTGTTGACGGGTGATGGCGGTGATGAGTTGTTTGGAGGCTATCGCCGCCACTTGGCGGCCTATCGGCTGGGGCAAATGCAAGGAGTGCCTCGATGGGGTTGGCGCGGGTTAGAGGCGGTGTTGCCACGGCGACAACGCCGGTCTCAGTTGGGGTTTGCTCGGCGGTTTACGCGCGGGGCAGGATCTGCGCCTGGGCGGCGGTATTTGGAATGGTCTTCGGATCTGTTGTTGGATGATGACAAACGTACGATTTGGCAGGGCGGGGAAGTGGCGGATACGGAGAGCTGGATCGAGGCGCAAATTGAGGACGGCGCTTCGATCTTGCGCCAGCAAATACAGCTGGATCAGCGCGTGAATTTATTGAGTGATTTGCTGGTGAAGATGGACATGGCCACGATGGCGCATTCG